>Ga0136574_100073_pt1 | contig 32345 bp, 29 predicted proteins | sample AntDeeMetagen134_FD_101383 | JGI IMG/M metagenome (GOLD analysis project Ga0136574, IMG submission 101383) | Saline lake microbial communities from Deep lake, Antarctica - Metagenome #134 | ecosystem: Environmental > Aquatic > Non-marine Saline and Alkaline > Saline | place: Antarctica: Deep lake...
CAACCGCACAGCACCGCCGAAGCCCTCGCTCACTCCGCTCACTCGCCCTTCATCCACCAGGAGAGCTTCGCTCTCCTGAGCCTCGATTCACTTCGTTCCTCGAGACACCAGGAACCGCCACCGCAGCCGCACCGCCTACTCGCCGCCAGAGCCGCTGCCATCGGCCCGCATCCCGACGCCGAGCGCGCGCTGGAGGTCGTATTCGGTCCCGGTCGCCATGTAGAGCACGTCCTCGATCACGACCATGATTTCGGGAAGTTCGTGGATCACGACCCACGTGATCGCGACCATGGCCACCACCGAGAGGCTCTGGGCGAGTACCCGATCGGCGATGAAATACGACACCTTGTAGGGGTCATTGGCACCGAACAGCGACAGCACGATATCGGGGAAGAACTGGAAGCGCTGGGTGCCGAAGCCGACCGCGATGAAGACGTTTCGGACGAGATTCAGCCCGTAGATCACCGGAAGCGAGACCGCGAGCGCACGGAGTTTTCGCGAAAGGGGCGCGGCAGTCGCGGCGATCAGCCCGCCGAAGATCGCCATGCTCCCCACCCCGGTGCAGGCGATCAGGATGGTGTACGTGATGGTGTGATCGCCCTCGACGAACCAGAAGGTGCTCTGGTAGTCGGGATGGGTGCCGGTCGGGACCTGGGTACCCGAAACCACCGTCGGATCGACGCCGATGAGATCGATCAGGAACGCGGTCTGGCGAGTGACGGTCTCGATCAGGAACTCCCGGAGGATGGGGATCGTCTCGAAGGGAAAGAAAATCAGCCCCATCGCGGCGATCGCCCGCGAGAGCACGAACAGCGAGTCGCGCCCACGCGCGAGCAACAGGCCCGCATAGAGGCTCGCCGGCACCGCTATCAGGGTGCCGATCCCCTCGATGAAGCTCTTCTGGACGAACGCGAAGTGATGGATCACCGAGAGCCAGAACACTCCGAAAAGGACCCACGCTGCGACCGTGACCGGGCGCGCAAACCGACGCTCGCGCCACGAGAGCACCGCACCGGCGGTGAAGGTAGCGACCACGAGCCACGCGAGCGGATCGGAGAATCGACCGAACCACGCGAGCGCGGCGAGCACGCCGTCGAGCATTCATCGGGAGTACGGCGATGGCGGTGATAGGTCTTGCCGTCCCGAGCCGGATCGTCGGAGAGCGGTCGCACCTACCCCAGTCCGTCGAAGGAATCACTCCCGCCGCCTTCGGCGAACGACGACAGCCACGCCGACCGCGACGGCCGCGACAACGATCCCGAACCCGGGGCCGTTCTCGGTCGTCGACTGTCCCGACGCGTTGGTTCCGTTCCCACCGCCGGAGCCGTTCCCTCCTGCGGTCGAGGTGGCGTTGCTGAGGGTCACGTTGATGGTCGTGGCGACCGGCTCGCCATCGCCCGCCGCTGCGCCCGTGACGGTCGCCCCTTCCGCGCTGGTTTCGGCTCCGGCGGCGGTCGATCCTGCCGACGTGTAGGGACCGTCTTCACTACCGTTCGAACTCACGAAGTCGAACACATCGTTGTCGTTGGTGTCGCGGTGGGCCATCACCACCACGTCGGCGTTCTCGGTGAGCGGCTGACTGAGCGTCACGGTGACGTTCTCGGTGGTGCCGTTTTCGAGATAGCTCGACGTACCGAGAACGCTCTCGACGGGCGATTCGGAGGCATTCGGTGCATGGATCACGACGTAGCCACCGTCGGCAAGTGTGACGTTCCGGAGCCGAACGGTCCCGCCAGTCGTCGTCTGATCGGCGACGGTGAGCCGGGCTCCCCCGGTCATCGGCGCGGGCTCCTGACTCGGGCTGATGGGCACCGTGATGTCGTCGCTGGCGTTGAGCGGGCCGACCGCGCGCACGTCGACCGTGGTGTTCGGCGAGGTCTCCGAGAGGTTGAACGTGGTGGCGAAGGTGCCGTTCGGCGAGACCGTGGTGGTGTTGGTCTTGGTGAACGACCCGGTGTCGTTGGCCGTGAGACTCACCGTCACCTCACTCTTGGGCGCGACGCTCGTCGTTCCGGTGACGGCCTGGCTGGCGTCGGCAGCGAGCGAGACATCACCGAGACTCAGTTCGGCCCCGACGGCCGTGACGCTCGCGGCGATCGACTGGTTGCTCGCGGCGAGGCTGCTTTCCTCGCGCACGGTGAGTTCGGTCTCGAACTCGTCGCCTGGCTGCAGCGGGCCGCGCTCGAACACTGCCGCCCCGGTGTCGACGTTGACGTAGAGGATGTCCGTCTCCGGATCGGGGATCACCCGTATCGAGTCGTTCGCGAGGCTCCGAGCGACATCGAGCTGTTTCGGCTGGCGGTTCGTACCAGGGTTGGTCTGAGTGATCGTCAGGGTGAACATCCCGCGATCGACGAGTTCGGAGAAGTTCGCGGCCCCGAACGCGCCGTAGACGCCGGAGAGTTTGGACTGGAGCACCAGCACGTCGCCGACGGCGACGCTATCGGTGGTGGTGATCCGGTTGTTCTCGATGGCGGCAGCGACCTCGCTCGCGTTCGTCACGTTGTCGAAGCTCTCGGCCGGGGCAGTCCACGTCGCGAGCCCCTCGGTCGTCCGCTCGGCCAGTCTCAGCGTCGCGGTGTCGGTCTCGCGGCCGTCGATCGTGGCCGAGAGGTTGTACGTGCTGGTGTCGAGCGGCGTGTCGAGCCGTTCGGTCGTTCGGTTCGTTCGGACGAGTGAATCTTCGCCGGCCAGCGTGTCGTACGCCCGGCTCTCGTTGTCGGTGGTGCCCGCGAGATACGAGTTCATCAGGAGCGTGATCTGCCCGTCGCCACCGTCCGCGACGGTGACGTTGGTCGCGTAGTTGACCGCGGGGCTGCCGACCATGACGGTGGTCTCGTTCGTCCCGGAGACATTGAGCTCGATAGCGGCGATGTCGCCACGGTCCTGCGCGACGGTCGATCGGTTGAACATCGCGACGCTCGTGTTGGTTTCGTTGGGTCCACTGCGCTGGAACTGACTTTCGTTGATCGACGATCGAGTCTGGTTGACTGGCGTGGTCGATCCGTTGGCTGGCGTGGCTGTCCCGTTGGTTGGCACGTCGGTTTCCTGGGCGCTTGCCACGCCGAGAAACGCCGTCCCGCCGACCGCCGCAAGAATCACGAGCACTGCCAGCCAGCAGCCGGCGGCCCGCCCGCGGTGGTCGCTCATCACGGTCCGGTATCGACTCGTCGGCACATCACCGCTCCAGTCGACACCGCGTCCGTGGAGGGCGAACACGAGGACTCGGGGAGGGCGGTCGATCCTGGCATCATCGGTCGAGTACGCATTGAGGGAACTCCTTCATTAATAAAGCTTTTGTGGTGGACCCCGCCGCTGGCGGGGAGTTAGCGTGGTCGAGCGACCACCGCGAGATGGTCGGTGTGGTGGGCGAGCCGGCGGGTGTCGAGGATTTCGTAGGTCGTCCGGAGTTCGTCGAGCGCCGCGTCGAACACGTCGCCGGGATCGGCGGTCGCGTCCTCGCTTCGCGCCTTGATCGCGGCGAGGAGCCGGCCGTCCGCGGCGAGGAACTGCCGATTCGCACACGCCACGCCCGCCTGGCCACGAGTGGCGACATCCTGAACGATCGCATCAAGGTCGGTCTCGACCACGTGGGCGTACGTCTCGGGATGGTGGGCGTTCTTGAGCAGTGGGAAAAGCGTGTTACGGGATTCGGCGACCGCGACGAGATCGCCCATCGGCCGCGACGCGAACTCGACGGCGTAGACCGCTCGCGCGACATCCGCGACGTGACTCGCAGTTGTGCCGTTGGCCGCACCCAGATACAGCACGCCATCGCCACCCGCGAGACCGGTGTCCATCCCGGCATCGATCATCGCGCCGAGCTTCGATCGCTGAACGTCCCACGCGCGCCATTCTGCACTGGTGGGCTCACCGTAGACTGCCGCTCCCTGGGTCGCGAGGCGCTCCTCGCCGTCGATCTCGCGGTAGGCGACACCCTCAGGCAGCGCCATCGTCACCTCCGTGGTCGGAACGCTGCTCGGTGTCGTCGTGCGTTCCGCCGGTGTCGTGCGTTTCGTCGGCGTCGTCGCGCCGCGCTCGAATCCGTGCGATGCGCTCGTCCAACTCGCGGGCAAGGTCGGGCCGGCGGTCGCCGGCGTAGTGATCGATCCGTGCCGCGATCGTGAGCTTGCCCGCGAGCGCGCGTGCTGCCGATCCTCTCTCTTCGGGATGGGTGTGGCGGACGTACTCGTGAGTGTAGATGACGCCGTGTTTCGGCGACGGGGCCGACCCTCGGAGGTGGGCGAACAGCGCGTCCTCCGCGCCGAGGACCTGGACTGTGGAGCTCGAGGTTCGCGCCAGTGATTCGAGGTCTCCGGCGAGCGCAAGCAGCCGCGCCGCGAGCGTCGGTCCTGCGAGCGCAGCGAGGTTCGGGGCCACCGTCCTGACTGTGCGCTCGACGAACGTTTCGAGCGCCGCGGCTTCGTTGTCGAGATCGACGACCCGTTCGGCAAGCGCCGCCACGCGGTCGTCGGCCGGCTCGGCGTTTTCGTCCTCCCGATCGACGAGTTCGTGACAGTATTCGATCCCGGTTCCGGCCTCGGCCTCCCGACTCACGGCCCACTCCGCGACCCGCTCGGCGAGCTCGTTCGCCATCCGTTCCGTGTCGTCCATCGCGCGGACCGCGTGGATCACCTGGCGATCGTCGGCGCGCTCGCGCTCGGCGGCCGCCTCCCCCGCGGCTGCGATCGTCGCCTCGCGAAGCGCCGCGTAGTACTCTTCGTCGGTGTCGGCGAAGCCGGTCTCGACCGCCCGTGCGGGCCAGTCGGCGGGCGATTCGGCGCTCCCGGTCTCGATCGCGTCGCGCGCGCCATCGAGATCGCCCCGCTCCAGCCCCTCGAACCACCCTGTCCTTGCCGGCGTTCCCTCGCTCATGCATCGGTTCGTGGCCGAACCGACAAATGGGTTCGTGGTTTCAGCTCCGCGAGAGCCTCGGTGACTGCGCTCAGTCGTCGTCCCGAAGCACCTCGCTCGGGCCCGCGATACCGTGATTGCGGACGGCCGCGCGGAGCCTACCGAGCGGCGAGCGATGGCCACGTTCGTGGCGACGGAAGGTCAGCGTCAGCCCGACCAGCGCGACCACCACCAGCACCGCGAACGGGCCGCCCGTCAGCACCGCGAGCGCCTGCAGTGTGCCCTCGCCGCCGACGAGCAGGACTGCCACCGCGACGCCGCCCTGGAACAGTCCCCAGAAGACGATGCTCCCGGTCGTCGGCGCGCGACCCCGCTTCGTCGCGAGGATCGACACCACGAGCGTCGAGGTGTCCGCAGAGGTGACGATGAACACGATGATGAGCGCGAGAAACAGGAACATCAGCAACTGGCCGAGCGGGAGCGCCGCGAAGATCGGGAAGCCGGCGACCGCCTCGGGCGTGGCGTACGGCTCGATCGCGGCCAGGATGTCGGCGGTTCCGGAGCGCTGGAGGGAGAGTGAGGTGCCGCCGAGCAGGACGAACCATACGGTGGTCGCGGCCGACGTGGCGATCGCACCCGTGAAAACCACGGTTCGAACCCGTCGGCCTTTCGAGAGCGCCGCGAGGAACAGTCCGGCGAAGGGAGCCCACGAGAACCACCACGACCAGTTCCAGACCGTCCAGTTTGCCACCCACTCGCCCGCGACCAGCCCCCCGCCGAGATAGAGGCTCATCGGCACGAAATCCATCACGTAGCCGCCGACGGCGGCGGCACCGATGTCGAGGACGGCCGACCGCGGCCCGACGCCGATCAGCAGCGCCGCGAACAGGATAAAGAGGACGAGAGCGATCCCGGCGATCCGCCGGATACCGCGGTGAACGCCGCTCTCGGCCGAGACGACGTAGATGAGCGTCAGGCCGGCGACGACGAGGATGGGGGCCACTCCTCCATATGTGACGCCCCACTGGTAGCTGACGCCGGCGAGGAACTGCTGGCCGACGAGCGCGACGGAGGTGGCGATCCCGCCGATGGTCGCGAACACGGCGAGCACGTCGACGAGCGTCGCCCAGCGGCTGTCGAGGCCGTCGACCCCCAAAAACGGCGTCAGGATCGACGAAACCCGCAGCGGCGCACCCCGCTGGTAGGTGAAGTAGGCGATCGGCACGCCGAGGACGACGTAGGCGCTCCACGCCGAGACTCCATAATGAAAGATCGCGTACGTGAGTGCGCCGGCCGCGCCACCGCCCGATCGGGGTTGGGCGTCGAGAAACGGTGGCGGCGTGTCGTAGTGCAGAAGTGCCTCGGCAGGCCCCCAAAAGACGATGCCCGCGGCGATACCCGCCGTGAAGAACATCGCGAAGTATGTCGGATAGGTGTAGGACGGCTCGGCGTCGGGACCGCCGAGTTTGATGTCACCCCACGGGCCGACCAGCAAGAACAGACAGTAGAGTACGGCGAGGAACATCGCGCTCAAGAACAGCCAGCCGAACTCGTGGAGCAGCACGCTCTTGACGGTGCCGACGACCGACTGAGTGCCCGACGGCGCGAGGGAGTACGCCGCGAAGAAAAGGACAAAGGCCGCCACCGGGACGCCGAACGTGAGTGGGTCCTGACGAGCGAGAAACCCTCTGAGTCGTGCCACGCCGCCCTTGATCGTCCCGATCCAGCCGAGGCGGCGGATGCGCAACAGATACGAGGCGTCACGTCGGGCCTCCTCGGCGTCGGTGTCGATCGTGATCGGCAACAGCGCGACGTACGCCAGCACGGAGCCGAAAAACAGCAACGAGACGACGAGGATGCCCCGGCCCCCCATCAGCGACCCGACGATCCCGGTGAAGAAAAACACCGACACGACGACCGCACCCGCGACCACACAGAGCGGAATCAGGACTGTCCGGAGGATCGTCTCCACGGGACCGATCCCCTGAGTGCTCATGACACTCATACGTAACTCGCCACCATAGTCCTGTCGTTGCCGGACTCGACGGGTCGAGAGGCGTCCTCGGCCGTGGTCCTCTCGGACGATCGGAACGTCGTCGGCAGTCGGTGATCCATGGTCGTGAATCGCGGGGGTCACGGCCCTCAATGGTGTTGCCATCGGCGACCAGCTTTTATGATCACACGCCGGATATGTGAGGAAGTGGCGAACGATCCCCCCGAGACGTCGATGGACGCCGCGCTTCAGGAGCTGTTCCACCGGAGCGACAGGGTCCCCTTCGTCTACTGGCGGGCGTACACGGGGACCGACACCACGGTACTGTTGATCGGGGCCGTCGCCGTCCTCGCGTTCGTCACCGGCCTCTCGCACATCAGCCAGGGCAACCCCGCGTTCGACGGGCCGCTCGCGGCCGTACTCCCCGACGTATCGGCAACCGCCGTGGCGTTCGGGGCCATCCTTCTCGCGTTCGTGCTCGGGGGACTCACGATAGGGCTCCAGCGCCGCCTCTGGATCGCGTGGTACGGTGCGGCCCTCGCGCTCCCGCTGGCGTCGTTGCTGCCGCTCGTGACGGCGGAGCCGACGGACGTTCTGTTGTTCGTGCTGTCGCTCGGCACGCTCCCGCTGATCGTCCGCAACCGGGCCGCGTTCGACCGATCGGTCGATCTCTCGGGGTTTCAGATCGCCGCCATCGTCGCGTTCGTCGCGGGACAGCTGTACGGCACCGTCGGGGCGTACGCGCTGCGCGAACACTACAACAACATCGACTCGTGGATCGACGCCTTCTACTACGTGATCGTCACCGCGACGACCGTCGGCTACGGCGACGTGACACCGAATTCCCCGACGGGCAAACTGTTTACCGCCTCGGCGATCATCGTCGTCACCGGCACGTTCGCCCTCGCGTCCGGGTCGCTCATCGTCCCGGCGCTCGAATCACGGCTGACGGCCGCCTTCGGCACCATGACCGCATCCGAACTCGCACTTATGGAGGATCACGTCGTTGTCCTCGGCTATGGCGACCTCACGGAACCGCTGGTCGACGAGCTGGTGGCCACGACTGACGTGGTGGTCGTGACACCCGACGCCGATACGGCGTCGGCGCTCGACGAGAAGGACGTGAACGTCCTCACTGCGGACCCGACCGACGAAGACGCGCTGCTCGACGCACGGATCGACGCCGCGAGCGGGGTCGTGGCCGCGACCGCCGACGACGCCCAAGACACCCTCGCGGTGCTGGCCGCACGGGAGGAAAACCCCGACGTCCGGGTCGTCGCGGCGGCGACCGACCACGGCCACGTCGGCAAGCTCGAACGCGTCGGTGCCGACGAGGTCATCAGCCCGTCGGTCATCGTCGGCCGTCAGCTCGGACAGTCGGTCCTGGGCGATGCCGATGCGTCGGCTAACGGAGCAGAGGCAACCGAAACGGACGCAGCCGGAACGGACGACACCGAGGACGACGGCAACGAGGATACCACGTAACGGCCGGAAAGCCGGCGATCGAACCGTCACCGCCCACTGCACGACCGGTCGTGCTCGTCACTCGGACAGATAAAGGGGTGTACCACCGCGACCGCAGATTTATACTGCTACGCGAACGTTTTCTCCGTGGATAAACAATGTATGATACGATCCTCATCCCGACCGACGGGAGCGACGAGGCACGGAAGGCGGCCCAGCACGGGATCGAACTCGCGGCCACGCTCGGCGCGACCGTCCACACGCTGTACGTGATGGACCTTCCGGGTGTTCCCCGAGCGCTCTCGATCAGGGACGACGAAGAGCAGGTCCGCAAGGAGTACCGAGAGTACGGCGAGCGCGTCACCGAGGAGATCAGCGAGATGGCGAACGACGCCGATGTCGAGTGTGTCACCGCGCTCAAGAGCGGCACGGTCCACGAGGAGATCGTCAGATACGCCGAGGACGAAGGGACCGACGCGATCGTGATGGGGACCGGCTACCAAGGTCGGTTCGGCGCGCTGCTCGGCACCGTCGCCGAGAAGGTCGTCCGGCTGTCGACCGTTCCGGTGATCTCGACCAAGCTGAGCGAGAGCGAGGCGCGCAGTCAGACCGCCGACTCCTGACGCACGGATCGCCGGTCCGATCTCAGGACAGTGCTGTGTCGACCGTGTTCTCGTCGTACCCGAGCCATGGATCGCAGAACAGGGAGCCGGCGCTCCGAGTGATTACCCGGGAACGACGACCGTCCTACAGCCGTCGCTCGCGCAGATAGATCACGATGCTTGCGGCCAGGAACAGCGCTCCGGCTACGCCGAAGTTTCCTCCGGTCATGACCAGTGCGCCGCCCAGTATCAATACGATCGCCACGACCGCCAGCGCCAGCGCGATCGTGTTCACGATTTCCTCCGTTCGGGAGGGCGCGTTCGAGGGATGCGGGGATCGACCGAGAACGGACGGAACGCTGTCTGAGCACTATTCATAGTCAGAAGTGATCGAACTCCCAGTGGTAGTGGCAGCTCCGACACGTGGCCCACTCGGGGATGTCGAACGCCTTTGGATGGCGTCGCCCGTGACGCATCCGATCCTTGCAGATCGGACAGTGGAGCGTGAGCAGTTCCAGCTCGGGGAACTCGTGTCTGGTGAACTCGGCGACACATCGAGGGCAGTCGATCGGGTCCATCCCGCCCGCCTGATAGATATCGTTCTCGCACCGCGGGCACTGGAGCGTGGCTGGCGGGCGCTTGTTCCATCCGATGTCGCCCTCGACCGTCGTGGTCTGTACCTCCGGGATCGACAGCCGGAAGTTCTCGAGGTCGTCGTCGACCCGGAGGGGTTCGATCAGCCTATCTGCGAGCCATTTGAGGCGTCCGAGCATGGTGTGTTCCGAGCGATCGTCTCCTACACCTCGCTACGCGGACACTGGTAATAAGCCACACGCCTGTATGCCGATGAGCCACCCGATCGAGCCGGCGAGGGTCACGCCTCCGCCCCGAATGACTGGCCCGCCGGCCGACAGTTCGTGCTGGCGTCGAGAAGACGGCCGGTACAGAGCGATCGGTCGGGGAACGCCGGCTCGGCGATAGGATCTTCCGGCCGGAGTAAATAGTGAGATACCATGGAACTCGATCGCGGGGCGATGGCGGCAATGGACGCGCTCGACCCGCGTGCGCTCAGCGTCCAGGTCGTCGACCCGAGCGTGATCGTCGACGCGCCGCCGGCCCGAGCGATCGGTGCGTTCGTGTTCGTGGTGCTGTTCGGCGGCCTCCTGCTGTATCGATTCGACGGGGTCGTGGATCGAGCCGTCGACACCTCGATGGAACGCCCTGCGGTGTCGACGGCCTACGGCGTGACGGCACACACCTGCGTGCTGGTCTTCGGCGTGTATTTCTTCGGCCAGGTCACCCGGCTCAGCGCCAACGGACTCGTCGCCGCCGGGGCGGGCGCGGCGGTCGCCATCGCGGTGGTGAGTCTCGCGGGGCTCGGGCTGACGGTTGTCGGAGCGCGCCTCACCGAACTCGTCGGCGAACGCCGACCGTGGTACGGCCTCGTTGTGGGGGCGGCGCTCGGCGCGAGCACGTGGCTCCTGCCGACGGTCGTCGCGGGACTGGTCGTCTGGACCCTCCTCGTCTCGGTCGGGATCGGTGGACCGACGCGGGAGTGGATCCACGCCTCGCGAACGCCCGCCACCGAGGCCGACGCCTGATAGGATCGGTTGTAACCGGTTCGGTTCGACCGCACGAGGGCGTGCGGTTGATACCGGAATGACTGACAAACGACCTTATGAGACGTCTCCGTGCGGAACGAGCGTGATCGGTCGCGAGAATCGAACGTGATAAGTTGGCACGTACCAACGTTCATGTCCGTGGACGCCCGTGTCTCCATATGGAACACATCGTATTGGAGGGCCTGGCGGTCGCGGTTGCGGTTCCGGGACAAGCAACGTGGTTAGTGACGATCGGTGCATCGCTCGTGTTGATCCTCATGCTGGTCGGGTTCGGCGGCTTCGTCTACCAGAGCATGACCGGCGACGGGATCACGTGGCCGAACGAGACGAGCGACGACGCGGACGACGATGACGTCGAGCGGAGCCGCGGAGACGACGAGTGGGACTATTACTGAGCGAGTGCTGTGCGGTCGCTCGTCGGACAGTTCGCGGATCGTGAGTCGTCTCGTGATGGGGTCGAAAAAAGCACAGCGGCGGAGAAGAGTCGGTCGGTGAACGAACGGTGCTGGGTCGCCGGATGTTGGATCAGTCGTTGGAGGCGTCACTCCCGTCGGAAACCCCGGTTACCACGTCCCCGCCGGTGCGGTCCACGGCCACATCGTCGCTATCGCTGATTTGGTCGATCTGATCGCGGAACTCCTCGGATTCGAGGATCTGATACTCGTTGTCGAGTCCCAGATAGACCGTATAGCACATCACGAGGAGGATCACGGCAAAGGGCAGGCCGGTCGAGATGGCCGCCGCCTGGAGGCCTGCGAGGCCGCCGCCCCAGAGCAACACCGCCGCGACGATTCCCTCGGTGCTCGCCCAGAAGACGCGCTGGGCCACCGGAACATCGTGCTTGCCGCCCGAGGTCAGGTGGTCGATGACCAGCGACCCCGAGTCCGACGACGTGACGAAGAAGGTGATCACGAGCAGCGTGGCGAGGATGCCCGACATCGCGCCGAGCGGGAACTGCTCCAGCATGATGAACATCCCGAGGGTCTCTGCCTCCGCGTACGGCAACGTGTTGAACGCCTGAAGAACCGCTCCGTTCCCCTGCAACGAGTTGAAAATCGCGCTCCCGCCGAACGTCGACAGCCAGACCACCGAGAACAGCGTCGGCAGGATCAGCACGCCGAGCACGAACTCACGGACGGTACGGCCCTTCGAGATGCGCGCGATGAACATCCCGACGAACGGCGACCACGCGATCCACCAGCCCCAGTAGAAGACGGTCCACGCCGAAACGGTCGAATCGAGCGTCGCGCCGGCACCCGCACCGATGGTACCGGTGAAGAAGCTCAGCGCGAGGAAGTTGCCGAGGTATGCCCCGAGCCCTTCCGCCATCGCGCCGAAGATGTAGAGCGTCGGCCCGACGAGGAGCAAGAAGCCGAGCAGGAGGATCATCAAGTAGAGGTTGAGCGTGCTCAGCCGTTTGACGCCGCCGTCGAGGCCGGCCGCGACCGACGCCACTGCGATGAGGGTGATTCCCGCGATGAGGAGCACCTGGGGCCCGATACCGATCGGGATATCGATGATTCCAAGCATATCACCGCCGACGTACGAGAAGCCGGAGTTCACCTGCGCGACGCCGAGACCGAGCGAGGTACACAGGCCAAAGAGCGTGGCGAACACCGACACGAGGTCGATGACGTGGCCTGGCCAGCCGTAGATCCGGTCGCCGAGCAGCGGCCAGAAGATCGACCGGAAGGTCAGCGGCAGCCCTCGGTTGAACGAGAAGAAGGCCAGCCCGAGCCCGACCAGTCCATAAATCGCCCACGGAGAGAGACCCCAGTGGAAAAAGGTCTGTGCCAGCGCCGCCGTCCCCGCCGCCGTCGTTCCGGCTTCGGCACCGAAGAAGGCAGGCGGGTTGGTGAGGTAAAACATCGGTTCGGTCACGCTGAAGAACATGAGACCGATTCCCATGCCGGCGCTGAACAACATCGCCATCCACCCGAAGTTGCTGAACTCCTTTTCGGCCTCGACGCCGCCGATCTTGATCGACCCGTACTTGCTAACCGCGAAGTACACGATCGTGATCAGGAAGACGTTCACCGCCAGCAGGTAGAACCAGCCGAACGTCGACTCGACGAACCCCTTGACCCCGGTGAACACCGCCGTGGCCTGTTCTTGGCCCAAAATCAGGGTGATCGCGACGAACAGCACGATGAGGAGCAGCGCGCCGGGGAAGACAACGGGATGCACATCGAAGTTCCCTCCCAAGAGTTTCTTGTTCGTGTCTCCCGGTTTCCGATCGGAGTCCGGGTGGAACAGCTCTACTTGCAGTCCGTCGGACATCTCGCCCGTCGTCTGGTCGGAATCCTTACTAGCCATGTATTTTCTCCGTGCTCAACTCGCTCTCGATGCCGTGTGATGCGCTCATGAGTGAGTGTTTCGTGTGTTTGAACGTGGTCCGCGCCGCCGTGCGCTTGCCGTCCTTGTCCGTTTCTACGTCGTCAGCCGCGTCCTGCGTAACCATGACACTAATCCGTGTCAGTTGGTACCATCCTCAAGGATTAAACGTTTCCGTTAAATCGCGCAGGTCTTTTTACGTGATCGATGCTGTCGGCCTTTGCTAGCGGCCACGAGCCAGAAATCGGGCACCGGCTGAGCGAATCAGGCATTGACGTGTCTGACCTCGTACCCGTGGTCGCGGATCGACCGGATGATGGTGCGAGCGTGGCTTGTGCCGGTGGTCTCGACCTCGAAGACGAGATGGGCCTCGCCGACATCGAGTTCGGGGGCCGAGCGGTCGTGGCGCACGGTCTGAATGTTGGCGTCGTGGTCGGCGATCGTCCCCGACACCTCCCGCATTTTGCCGGGCTGATCGTCGATCCGCACGCGCAGCCGGAGGAGCTGCTCGCGGTCGGTGAGCGCGTGGATCAACACCGTTTGCAGCATCGTCATGTCGAGGTTCCCGCCGCACAGCAGCGCCATGACGCTCTCATCCTCGACATCGAGGTCCTCGCTCAATATCGCGGCGACCGACGCCGCGCCAGCACCCTCGACGACCTGTTTCGCGCGTTCGAGGAGGAGCAAGATCGCGCGCGCGATCTCGCCGTCGGTGACGGTCACGATCTCGTCGACGTGTTCCTCGATGAGCGAGAGTGTGATGTCGGAGATGCCGCCAGTGGCGATCCCGTCGGCGATCGTATCCACGGAGTCGAGCGTCTGCGGGATGCCCTTGTCGAGACTCTCTGGAACGGTCGCGGCCCCTTCGGCCTGGACGCCGACGACGCGGGTCTCGGGCGAGAGTTCGCTGTACGCCGTCGCGATTCCCGAGATCAGCCCGCCGCCCCCGATCTGCACGACCACGGTATCCACGTCGGGACAGTCCTCGACCATCTCGATGCCGAGGGTGCCCTGGCCCGCGACGATCGCGGGATCGTCGTAGGCGTGGACGAACGCGGTCGCGTCGTCCGCGACGAGTCCTTGGGCATAGTCCATTGCCGCCTGGAAGTCCTCGCCGACGAGTTCGACCGTCGCACCGTACTCGCGGGTCGCGTCCACTTTCGCCTGCGGGGCCCCCTTCGGCATCACGATAGTCGACTCCATCCCGAGCTTCGTTGCGGCGAGCGCCACGCCCTGTGCGTGGTTGCCGGCGCTCGCTGCGACGACCCGCTTGGTCCCGCCCTCGGCGACGAGCTTGGCGATCTTGTTGTACGCACCGCGTGGCTTGAACGAGCCGGTCCACTGGAGGTGTTCCATCTTCAGGTGGACCTCGCCGCCGGTGAGGTCGTCGAGCGAGGTGCTCCGCTCGGTCGGCGTCGGTTTCACGACCGACTCGTCGTCGAGCCGATCGCGGGCCGCCTCGATGTCGGCGAACGTCACTGAAGGGGCAGCGTCGTGGCTCATCGTTATCGGAGCATCCGGTCCATATCGGGATCGAACAGTGGTTCCTCGCGCACGGTTGCTGCGTGACGCTCGTCCTCGTAACTGATATGAACGTCGGTGCCCGGTTCGGCGTCGCTCGCCGGGAGGTACGCGTAGACGATCCCAGCGTCGATGGTGTAGCCGTAGTCGGCGCGACAGCCGTAGCCGATTACGTCCTCGTCTTTGAGTACGGGATGCCCCGAATCGACGACCACTCCGGGCTCATCGAGCGTGATCGGCACGAGTTTCTCGTCGATCCCGTCCTCGCGGGCCGTTACAATGGCGTCCTTCCCGATGAACTCGGTGTCGAGGTCGACCGCGAACCCGATCCCCGCCTCGTAGGGGTTGTACTCCGGCGTAACGTCGGTGCCCCAGAGCCGGTAGCCCTTCTCCAGACTAGTGGAATCGAGCGCCTCCCACCCCATCGGCACCACGCCGTACTCCTGGCCCGCCTCCCAGACCGCGTCCCAGAGCTGCGCGCCGTACTCGGTGGGCGTGTAGAGCTCCCAGCCGAGTTCGCCGGCGTAGGACAGCCGGAGCATCGTCACCGGCAGGCTCCCGAGGTAGGTTTCCTCGACGGAGTAGAAGGGGAAGGCGTCGTTCGAGAGATCGGCCTCGACCAGCGGCTGGAGCAGGTTTCGGGATTCGGGGCCGAACACGCCGATCCCCGACCGGCTCGAATCGTGGACCGTGATCGAGACCGGATCGGGCGCGTGCTCGCTGATCCATCGGGAGTGCAGCGTCGCGGAGTTGCCGCCACCCGTGGTCAGCAAGTAGCGTTCGTCCCCGAGGCGCGCAACGGTCAGGTCCGCGAGAATTCCGCCGTCCTCGTTCAACATCGTGGCGTAGCGCATCCGGCCAACCGAACAGTCCATGTCGTTCGTCAGCAGGCCCTGGAGGAATTCTTGAGTACCCTCGCCTTCGACTTCGATCCCGGTGAACGTGGTCATGTCGAACATCGCGACCCGGTCCCGAACCGCCTGATGTTCGACGCCCTGGGCCTTCGACCAGTTGCGCGCGAGCCAGTCGGGACGGTCGGGGACCTCGTACTCGGAAAGGAGGGATTCGTTCGTCTCGTACCACTGGGGGACCTCCCACCCATTGGTATCGTAGAACTCCGCGCCGAGGTCGGCCTGGCGGTCGTAAAAGGGACTCCGCCGGAGCGCGCGCTCGCCCTCCGGTTGCTCGCGCGGGTGGATCAGCTGGTAGACCTCCTGGTACTGCTGGGCTCCGCGCCCGTAGGTGTACTCTCGACTGCCGGCGTGGGACTGGAACCGACTGACGTGGGCGGGACCGGCGTTCACGCGTTCGTCGTCGAGTCGGGGAGTGCCCTCGTCCATCCACGCGGCCACGATGTCGCCGGCACCGCCGGACTGGGTGACCCAGATCGCGAGCGACCACCACAGCCCGTCGGTGTCCTTGTCGGGCCCGAGGATCGGCATCCCGTCCGGCGTGAAACAGAACATCCCGTTCATCTCGGTCTCCCACGAGTCGTCGTCGAAGGCCGGCACGAGTTCGCGGGCGGCGTCGTAGGCGCTCTTGTCGTGATCAGGATGGGTGTTCTCGTAGAAATGGGTGGCGGCGAACTCCCGAAGAGAGGGGTATTCGAGCCCGAGGTCGTCGAGCTTCTCGGAGCCGTAGATGTCCTCCGGGTCGACGAGTAAGGGTTCGTGGTTGTACGATCCCACGCCGTAGGAGTCGCCGTGCTGGCGGTAGTAGAGCGAGTAGTCCTGGTGGCGAAGCATCGGCTGTTCGATCTCGCGCTCCGCGCCAGCGAGCTCGTCGATCGATTCGCTCACGAGATACTGATGCGAACACGGCACGAGCGGAATATCCCTATCGACCATCTCCCCGAAGAGCGGCCCCCAGATGTTGGTCGCGACGAGGAGGTCGTCGCACGCGATCCGTCCCTGATCGGTGATGACCGCCTCTACCGCGCCGTCGGCAGTTTCGATGTCCGTGACGAGGGTGTTGCCGTAGAACTCGTGGCCAACTTCGCTCGCGCGCTCGGCCATCGCACGCGAGGCGTCGACGGCGTGGGCTTTTCCATCAGTGGGCAGGTAGTAGCCGCCGTGGATCACTGATTCATCGATCTGGGGGACGTGTTCGGCGACCGTCTCCGGGGAGAGGAGTTCGCCACCCTCCAGGCCGTATGACTGGCCCCACTCGCGCTTTCGCTTCAGGAAGTCCCAGCGATCCTCGGTGTAGGCGACCTCGATCCCGCCGGACATCCGATAGCTGTCGAGATCGGTGTAGAGGTCGCGTGTGTACGCCGCCATCTGGGTCATCATTTTCCCGCCGGCAGTCTGGAAGACGAGGCCTGGTGCGTGCGAGGTCGAGCCGCCGGTTTCGAACAGCGGTCCTCGATCGAGCACGACGACGTCCTCGCGGCCCCGTTCGGCGAGATGGTACGCCGCCGAGCAGCCGACACAGCCCGCACCCACGACGACGGTTCCGGCGCTCTCCGGCAGTGTACTCTCTGTGCTCATAGTGATACTCGCCGTTTCCGCCGGATTAAACAGCGGGGTGGACTACCACACCCGTTTATACTGCCGAACTCACGGTCGTGAGATCGGTCGTCGAATCCGATTCCCCTCCGCCGATTTTCACCGTTCGGCCGCGAAGAGCCCCTCCGGTAAGGTATCACGCCGATCGGTCCCGGTCCTGGTTCGAGAACGTCGATCGCACTTAGTGGGCGCAACTACCGACCCCGAACCCTTTTGAGGTGACTCGCCGACCTCGACCCATGACCGAGATCATCGACGGCGAGGCGGTCGCGAGCGAGGTTCGAGATGGCGTCGCCGAGTGCGTGGACACCCTCGACGAGGCGGGCGTCCAGCCAGGGCTCGCGACCGTGCTGATGAGTGACGACGACGCGAGCGAGACGTACGTCTCGATGAAACAACAAGACTGTGAAGAGGTCGGGATCGCAGCCCACGACATCGAGATCGATTCCGACGCCCCCGCCGAGGAACTGTACGACACCGTCGACGAACTGAACGCGGACGACGCGATCAACGGCATCCTCGTCCAGATGCCGGTGCCCGACCACGTCGACGACCGCGAGGTCCTCCGCCGAACTCGGCCCGGGAAGGACGTCGACGGGTTCCATCCCGAGAACGTCGGCCGACTCGTCGCTGGCGACGCCCGGTTCAAACCGTGTACGCCCCACGGCATTCAGAAGCTCCTCGACGCCTACGACATCGAGACCGAGGGCGCGGATGCGGTGGTTGTCGGCCGGTCGGACATCGTCGGCAAACCGATGGCGAACCTCCTGATCCAGAAAGCGCCGTTCGGCAACGCGACGACGACCGTCTGTCACTCCCGGACCGAGGACCTCGACGCGAAGCTCGGCAACGCCGACATCGTCGTCGCCGCGATCGGCGTGCCGGAGTTCGTCGACGGCTCGATGCTCAAAGAGGGCGCGACCGTGATCGACGTCGGTGTCAACCGCGTCGAGACCGATGCTGGCGACTCCGAGCTCGTCGGCGACGTGGAGTTCGAGAGCGCGGAGTCGGTCGCGGGCGCGATCACGCCCGTTCCGGGTGGCGTCGGCCCGATGACCCGCGCAATGTTGCTGTACAACACCGTGAAGGCAGCGAGCCAGCAGCACGGCGTCGCGATCGACTTGCCCTGAGATTCGCTCGGAAGCAGGATCGACGCGATCCGCGGACGGTGTCAGCTTGCCACGCAGCGCCTGGGCCGGCGAGCGCTCGGGAATCGTTTATCCCGTTCGGCAGCGTAGCGTTACGTAGATGGTCGGCCCGAAGCACTCCCCCGGACCAGCCGCCGAGCACGCCTTCAGAACGGGTATCGTAGCCGCGGCGCTGGTCGGACTCACCGGGATCGGAGTCGCCTACTGGACGGGAGCGATCGGGCTGACGCTGGCGGGCTACTCGCTGGCGCTTCTCTTTCCGTTGTATCTCGTGGCCGCGGCGATTGTGCTCAGCGTGTGGCTCGGGTACGACACGGACGCGACCGATCTGCGGCCGGTGTACCGGAACGACCGGCGGTCGTAGGCGAGCAGCGACACCGGCCGTGACGACGGCGGAGCCGTTCAGAGCTGGCCCCGATTCGAGGTCCGCACGGTGTGAACTCCGCGCTCAGAGCAGCGGTTCCTCGCGCACGGTCGCCGCGTAGCGCTCGCCCTCGTAGCGCACGTCGACTTCGGTGCCTGGTTCGGCGTACCCCGGCGGGAGGTAGGTGTAGATCACGCACGCGCCCACGCTGTAGCCGTACTCGGCGGCGTGAACGTACCCCAGGACCTCGTCGCCGTCCCGCGCCACCACCGGGCGGTCGGCGAGCACCATCTGTTCGGCATCATCGAGCGTGAGGCAGGCCACTTTGCGAGCGACATCGCCGTTCGCAGCGGCTTCGACCGCCTCCTTCCCGAGGAAGTCGGTCTCCAGATCGACGGCCCAGCCGAGACCTGCCTCGTAGGGATCGTGCTCGGTGTGGAGGTCCTCGCCCCACAGTCGAAAGCCCTTCTCGATCCGGAGTGCGTCGAGCGCGCCGTTCCCGTAGGGACGGATGTCGAACTCCGCGCCCGCATCCATGACGTGCTCCCAGAGCTGCTCGCCGTATTCGGAGGGAGTGTATAGCTCCCAGCCGAGCTCGCCGGCGTAGGACAGCCGGAGCGCGGTCACAGGGATGTTCTTCACAAATGTTTGCTGGCTCGAATAGAACGGGAACTCCTCGTCCGAGAGGTCGGCGTCGATCACCTTCGAGAGGGTTTTTCGGGAATCGGGGCCAGTACAGACCATCGCGGCGAGGCTGGAGGTTACGTCGTTCACTACCACGTCGTCGGGGGCCTGGCTCCGGACCCACGCGAGGTGGTTGCTCCCGACCTCTCGTCCTGTGGTCAGCAGGAGGTAGCGATCCTCGCCGACGCGAGTGACGGTGACGTCGGCCCGGACGCCGCCGCCCTCGTTGCACAGGAGGGTGTAGCGGATCTGCCCCACCTCCAAGTCCATGTCGTTCGTACACAGATACTGGAGGAACGAATCGGCGTTCGATCCGATGATTTCCATCTTGTTGAACGAGGTCATGTCGTGAAGCCCGACGCCGTTCCGAACGTTCAGCGCCTCCGCCCCCTCGATCGGGGAGTAGTATTTGCCCTCCCAGCCCTCGCGCTCGGGGATTTCTCCGCCGTACTCCGCGAGCAAGTCGGCGTTCGAGTCGAACCACTGTGGCTCCTCCCAGCCGGCCTCGGCCCACAGCTCGGCGTCGCGCTCGACGTGGCTGTGGTACATCGGCGTCCGCCGGATGTCGCGCTGGTGCTCGGTCCAGACCCACTTGGGATGGATGATGGAGTAGATGTTGCGGTACTCCTCACCACCAACGTCCTTCGCGAAGTCCCAGCTCCCCTCGTGGGGGGCGAAGCGGTTGACGTTGCAGTTCCGGAGGTCGATCGGCCCGTCGGGGAGGCGAGGAACGCCGGTCTCCATCCACTCGGCGAGCGCCTTGCCCGCGCCGCCGGCGTGGGTGATCCAGACCGCCGCGGCGGTCCAAAGGCCCTCGCACTCCTGGACCGGCCCCAGCACTGGAAGCCCGTTCGGCGACGCCGAGTACATCCCGTTGTACTTGTAATCGAGTTGCTTGCCCTGCGTGGCGGGGAGGAGTTCGCCGCTCGCCGTTCGTGGGGATTTCTCCTGGCGGTCGGGATGGGTCGCGTTGTTCAGGTGATACTCGGTGAAATCGTGGACCGACGCCTGGTGGCCGTCTGCCTCGTTGCCACCCAGATCGGCGGGATCAGGGACAATCGATTCGTGGTTGTACGATCCGATCCCGTAGCGATCGCCGTGACTCCGGAAGTACATCGCGTTGTCCTGATCTCGGAGGATCGGCCGATCGGGGTCTTGAAGCAGGACCTCACTCTTGTCGCCGGAGACGGATTTGTAGTTTTCATAGACGGGGTCGTCGGTGACATCCTGCGCTCGGCCGTCGAGTTCGGCGAGCGGCTCCGTGATGGTGTATTGGTGTTCGACCGGCGCGATCGGCAGGTGGATTCCCAACTTTTCGCTCAGCTGGCGTGTCCAGATGTTGGTCGCGACCACGACTTCCTCGCACTCGACCCGGCCGTTCTCGGTGACGATCGCTTGAACGCCGTCGTCGTCGGTTGCGATGTCCTCGACCGCGGTGTGGCCGACGAACTCCGCACCCATCCCCTCGGCTGCTTCGGCGAGCGCCGCACACGCTCGGACGCCCGAGGCCTGGCCGTCGGTCGGCGAGTAGTATCCGCCTTCGATGGCGTCGGGATCGACCAGCGGGAGCTTCTCGTTCACCTCTTCGGGGCTCAGTAGCTGCGGGTCCGGCACGCCCCACGCCGTTGCCCACTCGACCCGGCGTTTCAGGTAGTCCATCCGCTCGTCGCTCCGGGCGACCTCGATCCCGCCCGTCTCGTTGTAGACCGGTTCGTCCCCGTCGCGTTCGAGCGAGGAGTAGAGCCGCCGGCTGTAGGTTGCGAACTTCGAGAGCACCTTCGGCTCGTCGGTCTGAAACATGATCCCCGGTGCGTGGGTCGACGAGCCACCAGTGGTGGGGAGCGGCCCCCGATCGACGACGAGCACGTCCTCCCGACCGAGATCGGCGAGCTGATAGGCCGTGTTGCAGCCGACGATACCAGCTCCGATGACGACGGTCCCTGCCTCGCTCGGCAGCGCGTTCGCATTACTCATGAACGCTACAGCAGTGTGGTGCTGCGGTATTCACTGTTGCCCCCCAGCATCAGCCACGTTTATACCGACACCGACATCGGGGCTGTCCTCGCCTGGAGCCATTCGCCCCCAAATCGTATCGAACGAGTCCCGGCGATCCCGCCGCCGTCTCCGGATACAACGACGGCCGATCCGCACGACGTGCTTTCGTCGGTATATACGTGTTGGGCTGTTCCGGCCAAGACCTAAGCCGCAGTGTCGACAACTATACACAATGTTCGTGTTCGAGACGGGGCGACAGCCGTCGGAAAGGAGCGCCGCCGAAACCGATGGGAGGCCGAGCAAGCCATGTCGGTAGCGCGTTCGTCCGCCGCCTCGGACGGGGCCACCGACCTGCTCACCGACCTCCGGTTCGAGCTGATGCCGTTCGACAGCTTCGAGAGCCAGATGCAGCACCTCCCGGACGGGGCGACCATCGCCATCACGACCTCCCCACAGCTCGGACTCGACGCGACGATGGAGTGGGCCGAAAAGGCCGCCGAGCGCGGGTTCGAGGTCAGTCCCCACATCGCCGCGCGCTACGTCCGCGGCGAGGAGCATCTGGCGGAAATAGCGCGCCGTCTCACCGACGCCGGGGTCACGGACATTTTCGTTCCAGGGGGTGACCGCGAGGAACCGGCCGGCGAGTTCGAATCAGCGTGCGAACTCCTCACTGCGCTCGACGGTCTCGATTACGAGTTCGACGAAGTGGGAATTACGGGGTATCCCGAGGGTCACGAGTTCCTCGACGACGAGACGCTCGCCGAGGCCATGAAGAAGAAAGCGCCCTACGCGACCTACATCGTGACCCAACTCTGCTACGATCCTGACGCCGTCATCGAGTGGATCGAAGAGGTTCGAAATCGGGGCGTCGAACTCCCCGTCGAGATCGGGATTCCTGGCGTGATGAAGTACCAGCGACTACTGAACATCTCGAAGAAGGTCGGCGTCGGTGATTCGGTGCGCTTTTTGAAGAAGACGACCGGCATTCTCGGGTTCGTCCGCCAGTTCGTCGGGTCGCGCGGGAAGTACACCCCCGACGACCTCATCGACGGGCTCGCCCCCTACGCCGACGATCCCGACTACGACATCGACGGCCTGCATATCTACACGTTCAACCAGACCTCGGACACCGAGTCGTGGCGATACGGCCGGCTGGACGAATAGGACTACTTAGACTGCCGAAATAAGACTCCTCGGACTACCGATCCAGTTCGTCGGACAGCACGCACTCGCCAAAAATCTCAACTGTGCCGCCAGCGGCGCGCCAAACAGGACCCAGACGTGGCTGTCGTCGGTGTGATTGCAGAGTTTCCGGATGGGATCGGGACCGACCCGAACAACACCGCCCTCGGGCACGTCGCGGACCTCGCCTTCGATGTCGACTTGGCCGGCAGTCACCGCGACGTAGATTTCCTCCTAGCGCTCGTGGGCGTGGGGATCGAGCACTTCACCGGGATCGAGTTCGACAGCGTTAACTCGCATCTCCGTCGCGCCGAGTTCGTCGGTCAGCTTCCGGTGCTCGACCGTGGACTCGGTGAACGGCTCGGCCTCGATGTCCGCGTAGTCCACGATGGCGAAATCTTCACTCATGGATGTAGGGCCGGAGTGCTCAGAACAGCCCTGAAACTGTCCCGTCGGGATCGATGTCCATGTTGGCGGCGGCGGGATCGGCCGGCAGGCCGGGCAGCGTCAGAACGTCGCTGGTGAGCGCGACGAGGAAGCCCGCCCCTGCGGAGGGGTAGATCTCCTGGATTTCGAGCTCCCAGCCCGTCGGCGCACCCTTCCACTCGGCGGTGTCGCTGAGCGAGTGGAAAGTTTTGGACATCACCACCGGCACGTCGTCGAACCCGTGCTCGTTCATGCGTTCGATATCGTCCTGGGCACTGCTCTGGAACGTGACCGACTCCGCACCGTAGATGTCGGTCGCGATCGTCTCGATCTTCTCCTCGATCGAGGCGTCGATATCGTAGAGATACTCGAACTCCTCGTCGTCCTCGTCGATCGAGTCGATGAGCTTGCGGGCGAGGTCCGCGCCACCCTCGCCGCCCTCGCCGAACACCGTCGACTCCTCGGCTTCGATCCCGAGATCATCGCGACAGTGATCAAGGACCGCCTCGACTTCCTCGTCGGCGTCGCCCGGGAACCGGTTGAGCGCCACCACGACCGGGACGCCGAACTGCTGGAGGTTTTCGATGTGGGCGTCGAGGTTCTCGAACCCACCCTGGACGGCCTCGACATCGGTCGCTTCGAGCGCGTCGAGGTCCGCGGGCCACATGTCCTTGCCGTGGTATTTCAGCGCGCGGACCGAGGCGACGAGCGTGACCGCTGCCGGCTCCATGTCGCCGAACCGACAGACGACGTTCATGAACTTCTCGGCCCCGAGGTCCGAGCCGAAGCCCGCCTCGGTGATGAGATAGTCCGAGAGCTTCCGCGCGACATCGTCGGCGATCAGCGAGTTCGTGCCGTGAGCGATGTTGGCGAACGGACCCCCGTGAACGAACGCCGGCGTGCCCTCGATGGTCTGGACGACGTTCGGCTTGAGGGCGTCCTTCAGGAGGATCGTGACCGCGCCCGTCGCCTCGATGTCGTCGGCGGTCACGGGATCGCCGTCCTCGTCGTAGGCGACGATGATGCGCGCGACGCGCTCCTTGAGGTCTTCGAGGTCGTCGGCGAGACACAGCACGGCCATCAACTCCGAGGCTGCCGTCAGGATGAACCCGTCCTCGCGGGGAACGCCGGTGACATCGCCACCGAGTCCGATCACGGTCTCGCGGAGGACTCGATCGTTCATGTCGATCGCGCGGGGCCACTCGACCCAGTTGACCGCGATATCGAGCTCGTTGTCCTGCTTCACGTGATTGTCGAGCATCGTCGAGATCAGGTTGTGCGCCGAGGTGAGCGCGTGGAGATCACCAGTGAAATGGAGGTTGATGTCCTCCATCGGCAGCACTTGAGAGTAGCCGCCGCCGGCCGCCCCACCCTTTACGCCGAAGACCGGCCCGAGCGAGGGTTCGCGGATGGCGGCGAGGGCGTCCTCGCCGATGTGGTTGAACGCCTGGCTCAATCCTACTGTGGTCACCGTCTTGCCCTCGCCCATCGGTGTTGGCGTCATCCCGGTCACGAGGATCATCTCGCCGTTGTCGCGATCGGACTCTCGTACCCGCTCGATCGCGTCGAACGTGAGTTTCGCGGTGTCGTCGCCGTAGAGGTCGAGGTCGTCGGCCCCGAGGCCGAGCGGCTCGACGATCTCGGTGATCGGGTCGGTATCCACGTTCTGGGCGATCTCGTAATCGGTCGGGAACCCGTCGTCTTCGTTCGAGGATGCCATGTGACAGGGTTCGCCGGAACACCTTTTCAACGTTCGTGTGAAGCACGTCCAACCTTTTTACGCGGTGGTCGCCAGCGACGACGCCGGCCGGACGCGAAAACCGACGTGCGGCGTGGCGAAGGGCTGGCGAACGTGGGCCGGCCACGGGCGACGGTCCCGATCGAAGACAGACCGCCGCGAAATCCTTTAGCCTCCCTCTCCCGGAGAGGCTGTCAACCAGTTAGTCCCTGGAGGTCCCACGACAGTCAGCATGCAAGAACCCCACGTCGTCACCACCAAATCGGCGTTCGCCGAGGTCGCACGCGAGGCTCCGGGAGCCGCGCGCGTGCCGGTCGAAGTCAGAGTGCGCGTCGACGACCCGTTTCTCGCCTATCGGCGCGCACGCGGTCGCGACCGATCCCGTACTCGTCGCGAGCGGATCGAACGAACCGATAGCGTGTACCTCGAAACCACCGGCGGCCAGGCGGGCTGGGGTTACTTCGCCACTGATCCAGTTTTTCGATTGCAGGTCGGCGACACCCTCCAGCCTGTCGGCGACGCCGACCCGTCACCCTCGCTCGCGGAGCTCGCGGGGCTGCTCGATCGCGAGACGCTCGTCCGTGGCGACTGCGACGTGCCCTACCCCTGCGGGGCGTTCGGCTGGCTCTCCTACGATATCGCTCGCGAACTGGAGGAACTCCCCGATACCACCGTCGACGACCGCGGCCTGCCCCGTCTCCAGCTCGGTGTCTTCGACCGAGTGGCCGCGTGGGAAGAGCCTCGGCCGGACGGCAAAACCACACTCCGGGTGACAGCCTGTCCCCGCGTCGGCGACGACCTCGACGCGGCCTACGAGCGGGGTCGCGAGCGTGCGCTCGCCCTCGCTCGCGCCGCCATTGCGGGCGACCCGTCGATCGGTGACTCCCGTGTCGAGACCGACAACGCCACCTTCGAGAGCGACTGCACGCCCGCGGCGTTCGCCGAGCGCGTACGCCAGGTCAAACAGTACGTCCGCGACGGCGACACGTTCCAGGCCAACGTCTCCCAGCGCCTGCGCGCGCCGGCCGCCGTCCACCCGGTTGCGGCCTTTGCTGCGCTCCGGCGGGTGAACCCCGCTCCCTACTCGGCGCTGCTTGAGTTCCCCGGCGTTGACCTCGTGAGCGCCTCGCCGGAGCTGCTTCTGGACGTGGACAGCGCGGCGCTACGTGCCGCGGACAGTGCGAGCGGCGACCAACCGCGAGCGGTCGACCGACTTCTGACCGAGCCGATCGCCGGAACCCGACCGCGCGGCGACACGCCCGAGGAAGACGCCGAACTCGAACGCGATCTCCTCACGAACGAGAAAGAGCGGGCCGAACACGCAATGTTGGTCGATCTCGAACGCAACGATCTCGGGAAGGTCAGCGAGTACGGCAGCGTCGAGGTTTCGGAGTACCGTCGGGTGGATCGCTACTCGGAGGTGATGCATCTCGTCTCGTTGGTCGAGGGCCGGCTCCGCACCGACAAGAACCTCGTGGATGCCGTCGCCGCAACCTTCCCTGGCGGAACGATCACCGGCGCGCCCAAACCCCGGACAATGGCGATCATCGACGAGGTCGAGGCGACTCGACGTGGTCCCTACACCGGATCGATCGGTGTCTTCGGGTTCGACGGCCGCGCCACGCTCAACATGACGATCCGGACGCTGGTGCGTCGCGGCGAGGAGTACTTCCTGCGAGTCGGCGCAGGGATCGTCCACGACTCCAAGCCCGAGAGCGAGTACGCCGAAACCCTCGACAAGGGCCGTGCGCTGATCGCAGCGATCGACGACGCGCTTGGCGACCGTGGCGAGTTGGCGGTCGAGCGCGCGACCGCAGCGGACGGCGGTGCGTCCGGGGCCGACGAGGAGGCCACCGACGAATGACTCGAATCCTCGTGATCGACAACTACGACTCGTTCGCGTACAACCTCGTCCAGTATGCTGGCGCGGCGGTCGACGCCCCCGAAAATGGTGCGGTCGTGGTGCGGCGCAACGACGCGATCGACATCGCGGGCATCCGGGAGTTGGACCCTGATGGGATCGTCGTCTCGCCCGGTCCTGGCACGCCCGCCGCGGCTGGCGTGTCGATCCCGGTGTTCCGCGAGCTCGAATATCCCTCTCTCGGGGTGTGTCTCGGCCACCAGGCGCTCTGTGCGGCCCACGGCGCGCCCGTCGGCCATGCGCCCAGCGTGGTCCACGGCAAACCCTCGACAGTTCGTCACGACGGCCGTGGGGTCTTCGCGAGGCTGCCCAAAACCTTCGCTGCTGGGCGGTATCATTCCCTCGCGATCGAGCGTGAGGACCTCCCCGATCCCCTCGTCGAAACGGCGCGATCCGAGGACGCTGGTGGGACGGACGGGGACTCACCGGCCGAGACCGACGGCGTCGTGATGGGCGTGCGCCACCACGAACTCCCTCACGAGGGCGTCCAGTTCCATCCGGAGAGCATCCTGACCGATGTGGGAATGACGATGCTGGAGAATTTCGAGCGACGGTGTCGGCCCGCCGATCGGTAGGGACTGGTCTCAGCCCGCGTCGTTCGCCCGGCTCACACGCTGGCGGTCCGGCGCTCGGCCGCCAGAACCACGTTCGAAACGAGCATCGCGAGCGTGACTGGGCCGACGCCACCGGGGACCGGCGTGATCGCGCCCGCGACCGACGCCACGCTCTCGACATCGACGTCGCCGACGACTTCGGTATCAGCGCCGGGTTCGGGCGTGATTCGGTTCGCGCTCACGTCGATCACGGTGACGCCGGGCGAGAGCATCGAGCCGTCGACGAGCCCCGGCACGCCGGCAGCGGTCACCACGATGTCCGCCCCGCGAGTCACGCCACCGAGGTCCGTAGTTCGGGAGTGACAGACAGTCGTGGTGGCGTTGCCGCCGGGCGCGTCGTGAAGGAGCAGATTCACGAGCGGTTTGCCCACGATCGCCGACCGGCCGACGATCACGACGTCGCGGCCCTCGATCGCGATGTCGTTCGCCGTGAGCAGACGACGAACCGCGGCGGGCGTCGCCGGGAGATAGTGGGGATCGCCCCGGACGAGCTGGCCGAGGTTCGAGAAACCGAGGCAGTCGATGTCCTTCACCGGATCGAGTCGTCGCCGCACGCCAGCAAGCGCGACGTGGTCGGGCAGCGGGACCTGGACGAACACGCCGTCGATCCCGGGATCGGCGCACAGCCGATCGACGGCCCCGTAGAGCCGCGAGGCGGGCGCGTCGGGCGCGATCCGGACGTCCCGGCTCGCGATGTCGAGGTCCCGACACGCTTCGTGTTTCAGTTCCACGAACCGCTCGTCACCGGGATCGGCGCTCATCAGTACCGTGGCGAGCGTCGGTGTCGTGTCCTTCGCGGCGAGTTCGCGGACGCGATCGCGGACATCGGCCCGGATCTCGGCCGCGATTGGCTCCCCGCGCAGCCGTTCGGCGGACGTCATGTGATCGATCCGCCCGGCCCGGATTTGAACCTGTCCGTGCGGACGTATCTGTATGAAAAGAATACTGATTCGCGAACTCGACGGCGACGCGGACGCCACCGGACCGCTCCCGAAACGACCGCTGTTCGCGCCGCGTCAACGAACCCCGATATAAACAGGTGGTGCTGTTAACTCTTTCATTTATGATCCGGAGGAACGACGTTCAACATCGATGGCAGAACCCGAACCACCGACCGCGGACGGTCAGGACCATCCGAACCACCCGAACGTCGACCAATCAGACCGCGTTCTCCCGCGAAACCTGCGCCAGTCAGGCGACCCGGGGATCGAGATGCTGGTCTCGACTCGCGTTCGTAAATCGCCGTTTTTCCACAAGTCGTTCAACGAGGAGGGCGCGTGGCGCTGCACGGTCTACAACCGCATCTACCACCCCCGAGGGCTGGTCGAGCCCGAGGACGGCGGCGCGATGGCGGAGTACGAGGCGCTGACCGAGGCCGTCACGCTGTGGGACGTCGCCGTCGAGCGCCAGATCCGCGTGAAAGGCCCCGACGCGGAGGCGCTCACCGACTACGTCATCACTCGGGACGCGACCGAAATCGAGTCGATGCACGGCAAGTACGTCATCCTCTGCAACGAGGACGGCGGCGTACTGAACGATCCCATCCTGCTGCGCGTCGAAGACGACGAGTTCTGGTTCTCGATCTCGGATTCGACGCTGATGCAGTGGATCGAGGGCGTCAACATCGGCAAGGACTTCGACGTCGAGATCGACGAGATCGACGTCGCGCCGATGCAGATCCAGGGCCCGCGCTCGGAGGACGTGATGGTCGAGGTCGTCGGCGAGGAAGTCTCCGAAATCCCATATTACGGGCTGATGGAGGCCGAAGTCGACGGCTGCCCAGTACTAGTAAGCCAGACCGGCTTCTCCGGCGAGAAGGGCTTCGAGATCTACGTGAAGGACGCGATGGAGAACGCCGAAGCCGTCTGGGACCCGGTCCTCGAAACCGTGAAAGACCACGGCGGGATGCAGATCGCGCCGGGCCACCACCGTCGGATCGCGGCGGGCATCCTCTCGTGGGGCCAGGACATGGACCACGAGACTTCTCCCTTTCAGGTCAATCTCGGCTATCAGGTCCCCGACGACAAGGAGGGCGACTACGTCGGCAAGGAGGCACTCGAACGCCAGCAAGAGCAGGTCGAGAGCGGCGACTACCCATTCAATCTCAAGATGGTCGGACTGAAGATGGCCGGCGAGCCGATCCGGGATTACGCATCCGACTTCTGGCTCGTCTCCGACCCCGACACGGGCGAGGAGTGTGGCTACATGACCTCGCCGTGGCACAACCCCGAGATGGAGACCAACATCGGACTGGGCTTCGTGCCGGCCGAGAAGCTCCAGGCCGAGACCGACGCGGCGCTCAACGACGAGATCTACGAGAAAGACCTCGACATCGAGTTCCAGGTGCATCTCCCCGACGAGTACGCCGAGGAGTCCGGCGAATCGGTGTACGCCACGGTCGCGGAGGTCCCGTTCAAGGAGTCCGTGAACCCGAGCGCCCGCGAGCAGGCCAAGCTGAACGCGCGAACGGACGCCGAAGCCGAGTAAGCACCGCTCGCGCCACCCGACTACCGTTTTTGGCCTTCTGATGACCGTTTTTGAGCGGATCGCGCGCGTCGAGCGACGCGTCGCGTGAGTGGACCGATGTCGTCACGCGAGTGAACGACATTCCAGTGATCGATACGCCGGCCGCGATCGGGTCAGTGGGTCAGTCTTCCAAGAGCGTCGTCTCGACGAGCGCCGCCGTTCCACGGCGGATACGGCCGCCGACGGCTGTCGGTGAGAGATCGAGTTTGTCCGCGATGTCGTCGAGACGCGCCTCGCGTGGTTCTTCGAAGTAGCCGTTCTCGTAGGCAGTCACGAGCGCGACGCTCTGGGCCTCGGTCAGTCCTGTGGGTTCGCCGCCGTTCCACTCGTCCTGCTGGAACATCTGTTCGAGGGTGTACGAAATGTCCTCGTCGTCGCAGTAATCGGCGAGTGCGGCGAGCGCTTCCCGGTCAGGGAACTGGAGCCTGACCGTCCAGCCACGGGCGCTGCTGATCGCCTCGCGCATCAGCCCGCTGAGTTCGCTCGTTTTCGGGGAGATCAGCTTCGTCTCGGATGGATGCCGGATCCGATAGACGCGGGTCGCTTCGGAGCCAGCAACCAGCTCCCACTCCGCGACCGTGTGGTCCTCGTCGAGCTGGGTTTCGAACCCCTCGCTGGGGTTCTCGACGAGGAAGAAGAAGATCCCCGTCTCGGGATCGGTCCCGGACTGGGGGACGACCCGGATCGTTACGTCCGAACACTCGCGGATCGTGGGTGCGAGCGAGAGATCGGGATGGGTGATATCGAGGACGGCGATCAGGTTCACGACGGCATACCCCGCCGGCAGCGTCGCTGCATCGCGGCTTGATCTCCCCATAGCCGCCATGCGAGCGCCTGGTCGTCATCACTAGTTTGATAGATCACTGTTTTCGTGTACCATGCAATGGTTCGCGGACGCCCAATTAAATCGTTTGGTTCTGGGGGTCCGTGCCTCACTCGGCGCTCCCGTCGAAGAAACTACACTCACCGATCGGGCCCATTCGTTGGCCAGCAGCCACCGGCCGCCGACAGCAACCGTCCGTCCGTGTGGTGTGACAAATAGACTGACAGCAACGCGAACGGGGACGGATTTGGGTCCGAGTTTGGGGTATGTTTTTATATGGTTCCATTGTGATATAGAAGTGGGTGAGCACCCAACTATGTCAAACGACACTATCGCGGAACGTATCGAGGCGGGGGAGAGCTTTGTCGATCCGGACGAGTTCGAGTTCGACAACACCAACGACGGCATCGATCGCGAGAGCGAGAGCACGCGCGATCTGCTCGGCCGCGTCAGCGGCGCGCTGAATCGTCGCTCGTTCATGGGCAACGCCGCGAAAGCCGGTGCGGGAGCGATCGCACTCGGGACCGTCGCGTCGGGCTCTGCAGCGGCCTATCACGAGGCCAGCGACGTCGACATCCTGAACTTCGCGCTGACGCTCGAGCACCTCGAAGCCGCATACTACAACGAGTTCGTCAGCGAGTACTCCGAAGGCGAGGTCGAGAACGCGGATGCGATCGGCATGAAGTTCGCCGATCCGCAGCTCCGGTACTCGACCTGGCAGGAGATCGTGGCGATCCGCGACCACGAGGTCGCCCACGTCGACGCGCTGACAAGCACGATCAACGATCTCGGCGGCACGCCCGTCGAGGCTGCCGACTACGAGTTCCCGTACGATTCGCTCGAATCGTTCGTCAAGTTCTCGAGTCGTGTCGAAGCGGTCGGCACCTCGGCGTACGCCGGTGCGGCACCGTTCCTCAGCAACGAGGCCGTCGTGAAGGCGGGACTGGCGATCCATTCGGTCGAGGCACGTCACACCAGCTACTTCGGGTCGCTTCTCCCGAAGAGCTCGATGCCGAACGCGTTCGACCCGGCCCGCAGCATGGACCAGGTCGTCGGCATCGTCTCCCCGCTGATCGTCTCCGAGTAGGTACGTCGACACCACACTCTCGATTTTTTGACGGCTGCATGCCACGGAGAGTCGTCTCCGTTCGCCGAGATCACCGTCGAGTAGTCCGTGGGCGCTCCGCAGCCGATCGCGCCGCTCGAACCTCTCGATTTTTGCCGGCTCGCGAGCGGGTTTCGACAAGATTTAACCGCCGGGTCGCCTCCGAGCAGTCATGAGCGAAAGCGAACAACAGGGAAGCCAGACCCGCTCGTGTGTCTCGTGTGGGATCAACATCTCGGGCACCAACGCCGCCGCCTTCGACTGTCCCGAGTGTGACACTCAGATTTACCGATGTGCGACCTGTCGCAAGCAGAGCAACCTCTACGAATGTCCCGACTGTGGGTTCACGGGGCCCTAACAATGGGAAAGGTCGCCGCGAAGCTCAAAGTGATGCCCGAGAGCCCCGAGGCCGACCTCGACGAGCTCCAGCACGAGCTCGAGGACTCGCTGCCGGAGGGCGCGAAGATCAACGGGTTCGAGCGTGACGAGGTCGCCTTTGGCCTCGTTGCCCTCCTGCCGACGGTGATCGTGCCCGACGACGCCGGCGGGACCGAAGCGGTCGAGGAGGCGTTCGCCGATGTCGGCACGGTCGAAAGCGTCGCGGTCGAGAACGTCGGCCGGATCTGAGTGGGGGCACAGGGCGTCGCGACCGTCGCGACGTGTCGGCCCGGAACGCACGTTTTATCACGGCCGGAAGACAACCGGGCCGTATGCCTAACTCGAAAGGACCACTGAAGAAGACGCGAAACAAGCTCTCGAACGATCCGCGCGATCGCGGCACGTCCCCGCCCCAGCGCGCGATCGAGGACTTCGACGAGGGCGACCATGTCCACCTCAGCCTCGACCCGAGCATCTCCGATGGACGATTTCATCCCCGCTTCAACGGGCACACCGGCGAGGTGCTCGGCAGCCAGGGCCGAGC
>Ga0136574_100100_pt1 | contig 28729 bp, 26 predicted proteins | sample AntDeeMetagen134_FD_101383 | JGI IMG/M metagenome (GOLD analysis project Ga0136574, IMG submission 101383) | Saline lake microbial communities from Deep lake, Antarctica - Metagenome #134 | ecosystem: Environmental > Aquatic > Non-marine Saline and Alkaline > Saline | place: Antarctica: Deep lake...
ATCACTGTACAGGAACTGGTTCAGTTACTCGCTGAACGGATCGATGAGGTGGACGAAAGCGGTTTACGGTAAAGGTTACGGTAACTACACCCAAAGCTTCCCTTGATGACTACGCCGTCCCGCCCGGCTTGCAAAAATGTGTCTTCGTGAGCGGAGCGAGCGAAGGCTCGGAAGACGCGAGGCGTCTTCCGGTGGATCAAAAACGCCCGCTCGCTCGGCCTTCGGCCTCGATCGCGGTGGGGCTGCTGGCACCTCTCGCTCCGCGCCCGTCGACCGCTCCGCAACCGTTGACCGCTCCGCAAACCGCACAGCACCGCCGAAGCCCTCGGCCGCGAGGTGCGAGCGAAGCGAGGACCTCGAAACGAGCGAGCGGCGAAGCCGCGAGCACCTCGCCCTTCATCCACCAGGACCGTTGTTGCCCGAAAAACTACGGTTCGAGTCGAAACCGGACGGTCGGCGCACCCTCGAACCGCGGTCCGGAACCGTCGCGCTCGAACCCAGCGGCCGTGGCGGCACGCTGGAGTTCGCTCCGTGACTCCTCGACCAGTAGCTCGGTGGCCATCCCCTCGGCGCGCGCAAAGCGCACTGGCTCGTCGAGCAGTTGTGCCGCCGCCTCGCCCGTCCCGTCGAGCTGGGTCACGTGAACGGCGTCGCGCTTCGCGTCGAAACTGACGAACCCGACGATCTCGCTGCCCTCGTCGGCAACGCGAACCGTGCGATCGTGGACGAGGTTCCGCATCGTATCGGCCGGCGCATCCGCCAGCGTGGCGAGTCGTCCGGCGTCGGCCTCGACGGCCTCGCGCACCTCCATACCCCGTCGTGGGGCGCGAAGACGTAAACCTCACTCGCCAACCTACACGGAATCACGCCGAATCGCTCTGTCGGGGTCCACGCGGGGGATAGAAGCAGTTATCACCAGCCAGAACTACCCGCCGACCATGTGCCAATCTCGCACGCAACCGACGGATCACCACGAGGGATGTCGATGCGCGTCGTAGCCAAGTTCGGCGGGACGAGCCTCGGCAGCGGCGACCGGGTGGATCGGGCTGCCGACTCGGTGGCCGCCGCGGTCGAGGCGGGCCACGAGATCGCGGTCGTGGTCAGCGCGATGGGCTCCACGACGGATTTCCTCCTCCGTGAGATCCAGTTCGACGCCGAGGAGGCCGACAGAGCCGAGATCGTGAGCATGGGCGAGCGCACCTCCGCCCGGATGGTGAAAGCCGCCCTCGCCGCCCGTGGGGTCGACGCGGTGTTCCTCGAACCCGGCAGCGACGACTGGCCGGTGGTCACCGACGCGCGCGGCGAAGTCGATGTCGAGGAGACCACCCGTCGCGCACAGGCGCTCGCCGACCAACTCGGCAACGTCGTTCCGGTCGTCGCGGGCTTCCTCGCGGAGGACCGCGCGGGCTCGGTCACCACCCTCGGCCGCGGCGGGAGCGATACCACCGCGGTGATGCTCGGCAACTACATGGACGCCGACGAGGTCGTGATCGTCACCGATGTTGAGGGCGTGATGACCGGCGATCCCCGAGTCGTCGAGGGGGCCAGAAACGTCGGCAAGATCAGCGTCGACGAGCTCCGGAACCTCTCCTTCCGCGGCGCGGAGGTGATCGCGCCGAGCGCGCTCAACTACAAAGGTCCGGACCTCGGGGTTCGGGTGGTCCACTACCAGCACGGCGACCTCCTCCAGGGCGGGACGAACATCGAGGGCACCTTCGAGACGCTGATCGACCTCCAAGAGACGCCGCTCGCGTGTCTCACGGTCGCGGGTCGTGCGATCCGGAATCGTCCGGGGATCATGACCCAGCTCTCTGGCGCGCTCGCCGAGGCCGACATCAACATCGACGCGGTTGCGAGCGGACTCGACTCGATCACCTTCTACGTCTACGCGGACGACGCCGCCGCGGCCGAGACCGTCCTCCACGAGACCGTGATCGAGGAGGGGGCGCTGTCGAGCGTGACCGTCGGCGAGGAGAGCGCGGCGATCCGCGTCACCGGTGGCGATCTCCCCACTCACACCGGTATTGTCCACGAGATGACCGAGTCGCTTGCCGAACGACACATCACGGCCAACGACGTGGTCACGAGCGCGACCTCGGTCGCCGTGTTCGTCGATTGGGACGACCACGAGAGCGCGCTGTCGGCCATCCAGGAAACCTTTAGCGTCCCTTCCTGAGTCGCGATCCGATCTCCTCCGGCAACCCCGCTTTCGCCACCGCGCGCCCGACGCGATCGATCTCGTAGCCGACCCGTCGTTCTTCGATCTCCATCGCGTCGAGATCGACAATCGCGTAGGCTGCCTGCGGATCGCCGTCGCGGGGCTGGCCGACGCTGCCCGGATTCATGACGATCCCCGCGTCGTAGGTTTCGTGATGCTGGACGTGCGTGTGGCCCAGCACGAGCACGTCCTCGTCGTCGAGTAACTCCGCCTCGAACAGATCGGGGTAGGTGTAGCGGTCACGGTCGTCGGGATGGCCGTGGACGATTTTCATCCGTCCATCGAACACAGTGCGTTCGTCCGGCAGCGATTCGAGCCAGCCCTGCTGGCCCTCGGTGAGTGCTTCGCGTGCGTGCTCGACGCCCGCGCGAGCCATCCCGTTGAACGCGAACGCGGTCCCCGACGCCACCGCGCGGTCGTGGTTGCCCATCACGGTCGGCACTCCCCGATCGCACACTTGATCGACGCAGTCGCCGGGCCACGGGTTGTACCCCACGACATCGCCCGCACAGACCACCTCGTCGACCGGCGGCATGTCCTCGAACACCGCGTCGAGCGCCACTCGGTTCGCGTGGATATCGGAGATGACACCGACCTGCATGGCTCGGTGTTGGGCCCCCGCCGACTTCAATCGCGGCTCTCGGTGCCGCTTACTCGTCGCCGTTCTCGATGGCCGTCTCGAATCCATCCTCGGTTCGGGCGACGCCGGCCGCACAGACTCGGTGTTCGAAGTCGAAGTCGTAGACCGCCCGCGCCGCCCCCGTGACGCTTTCGGCGTCGAACTCTATCGACTCCGGCCGATCCTTCTCGTAGGTCGCCACGAGCGTCGGCTCGGTGACTTCCTCGACGGTGATCCCGTCCCGGCGGACGATGCCGATGTAGCTTGCCCCGTTCGTCGGACCGTCGCCGACGATGCCAGCGATCCGCGGCGTATCGTAGTCGTCCTTCTCGAAGTCGAGTGCGAGCAGGGCAAGAGAGAGCGCATCGCGCGCGGGGTACCCCTGGGCGAGCTTTTCGGCGATCGGATCGACATGCGAGCCGTTGCCGATGACGGCTCCCTGATCGGTCGAACGCACGCAGTTGTACGAGACGTAGGGGTTGTCGGTATCGTCGGCCGCGGCGGTCGGCACCACAGTAAGAGTCCCGTCGCGATCGACGATCTTCCGGTTGGGAAACGACCGCGAGGAAACCCGATACGCGCCGATCTCCGGACCGATCACGACGAACCGTCCGACGTACATACGCGCTCTGCACGTCTCGCCCGGAAGTAGATACCGGTCCGACGGACCTGGGCTCTGATCTAGTTCCAGTGCGGAACGTTTCCAACAGGGATAAGTAGAGACGAGTCCAACGGATGAGTGCAGTCCTGTGGTGTAGCGGCCAATCATGTGAGCTTCTGGGGCTCACGACGGAGGTTCGAATCCTCCCAGGACTACTAATATTTCCTACATAATCCAAACACCGAGTAGACCGCAATCCGTGCCCCGCTGACGAACGTCGCGCTGGCGCTCCAGAAGGAGTCGGAACTCGGTGCTCTCCTCGACGAGGTCTGGGTGATGGGTGGCAATGCGAACTGTCTCGGGAACGTCACGCCGGCCGCCGAGTACAGCTTATGGGTCGATCCCCATGCCGCAAAGACGGTCCCACTCGGCAGTTAACTTCTCTTTCTTGACATAAGCAAGAATTAGCCACAACTAATATCGAAATTCGGTAGCAACTATTATAACCTTCGCGGGAACACAGTCAATCGCACATGAACAGCAATCCTCGTTCGATCGGGTGCATCGACTCCGGCTTTGACCGCCGGAATCAGTCCGGAGGCGGTTCGACATGATGATACCCCTTCAACTGGGCCTGCCGGAGGGCCTTGGCATCCTCGTCGGCTCCTGGCGCGAGGCCTTCGTGCAGGTCTCGGGGTTCGTCGGTGCGACCGTCCTGCTGTTCAGTCTCGTCCAGTACCGCTTCGACGGCCGGCTCACCGAGTGGCTCGAACAAAACGAACGTGCCCAACCTCTCACTGGTGCGTTGCTCGGACTCACCCCGGGTTGTGGCGGCGCTATCATCGCGATGCCGCTGTACATTCGCGGGACGGTTAGCTTCGGCACTGTCGTCGCAGCCCTTGCAGCGACCGCCGGCGATTCGGCGTTCATCATCCTCGCGCTCGCCCCCGAAGCGGCACTGTATGCCTACGGGATGGCGTTCGTCGCAGCGGTCCTGTTCGGCTACGCCATCGACCTCTTCGGGCTCGGCGTCGGCTACGTCGACAACGCGGTCGAGCGCATCGGTCGCCCGATGACCGACGGCGGGTTTTCGACGACGAGTGTCGCCCACGGTGGCCCGAGCATTGCCGACTACGACGGTCCCGACGGTCACGGCCACGACCACGATCACGGCAGCGATATGCCGGGCTACCTGCCGAACGAGTCGCGACTGCCCGAACGCGCCAGCCACGCCGTCCACGTTCTCTGGTGGGTGGTTCTCGCGGGGGCCCTGGTCGCTGGCGTGATGTATCTCGCCCGAGGCGCTCAAGAGCCCGAGTGGGTACTCACGCCCACGTACGACGGCCTGTTCACGATCGCTGGCCTCGCCGGCACAACGCTGTCGTTCTATCTCTATTTCGTCGGTAAACACTACATCGGTGAAGGCGAGACCGGCCGCATCATGGATTCGTTCGACAGTCTGTACAAGACCTTCCAACACTCCGCGATGGAGACCGCGATGGTGACCGTGTGGGTCGTCGCCGGCTACCTGCTCTACGAGTATGGGCTCCTGCTCACCGGACTGGATATCGGCGGGCTCGCGGCAGCTGCGGGCATTCTCGCGCCGATCGCGGGTGCGGCGCTCGGGCTGATCCCCGGCTGTGCGGCCCACATCGTGTTCGCGCAGCTGTACGCCCTTGAAGAGGCGATCCCGTTCTCGGCGCTCGTCGCGAACGCCATCAGTCAGGACGGCGACGCGCTGTTCCCGCTGCTGGCGATCGACATGAAGGCCGCGATCATCGCCACGATCTACACGACGATCCCGGGCGTCATCGTCGGCGTCCTCGTCTACTACTTCTGGCCGTACGCCCAGTTCGGTTTCGGGGTGCTTGGATGATCGGTATCCCGGCTCACGCTGGCTGCAACGGGCGACCGACCCAAGCAGTATGCGTGAGGTGTGTCTGATATGGACGATCGCGTTCTCGTCCCGACGGACAGGATCGAACACCGACTCTTCGGTAGCGTTGCCGAACGGATGATTCGAGGGGACCGACGTTCCCGTCACGACGGTCGGTGCCTCCGCCGACGATACTGCTTGAGAACACGAGATTGCTAATACACCTCGATAGCATTCACAAGCACTAGTACCGTGGCGGGCCACTTTGGCAGTTAGCTTAATAAAAAAGCGCCTCCTAGCACCGATAATGGATTCAGGCGACGCAGACCGAGAGGAGAGCGCCGATCCGAGAGCGATGGATCGCGGTGATGTCGCCCAACTCTCCGTCCCGGGGATGGACTGCCCCTCGTGTGCGGGGAAAGTCGGGAACGCGCTCGACCGACTCACCGGTGTCTCGACGTACGAAACCCAACCGACGACCGGCAACGTGGCCGTCACCTACGACGCAACCGCCGTCGAGGAGCGCGACATCGTGGCGGCCATCGAGAGTGCCGGCTACGATGTCGCCAACACCGCGAGCGAGCGAACGGCTGGCGGCGACGCGGCCGATTCGGACGACAGCATTTGGACGAGTTCGCGCGCACGCAAAACGTGGGTCAGTGGCGGCTTTCTCGCGCTCGGACTCCTCTTCGAGTTCCTCCTGACGGCTCGGAACGCCGCGGTTGGGACGGTCCTCGGGACCGAACTCCTCGTCGCGGATATCCTGTTCGTGATCGGGGTTGCGGTCGGTGGCCAGGAAATCCTCCGTAATGGCTACTACTCCGCGCGAAACCTGAGCCTCGACATCGACTTCCTGATGTCGGTCGCTATCATCGGCGCGCTGATCGCGAGCGTCGTGTTCGGCGAGGCGCTCTACTTTGAGGCTGCCACGCTCGCCTTTCTGTTCAGTGTCGCCGAGTTGCTCGAACGCTTCTCGATGGATCAGGCCCGCAACTCGCTTCAGGAACTCATGGAGCTCTCGCCGAACGAGGCGACCGTCAAACGCGATGAGAGCGAGGAAACGGTCCCGGTCGAAGACGTTTTGGTGGGCGATGTCGTGGTGGTGCGACCGGGCGAGAAGATCCCGATGGACGGCGACGTGATCGACGGCGAGAGCGCAGTCAACCAGGCCCCGATCACCGGTGAGAGCGTTCCGGTCGACAAGACCTCCGGCGACGAGGTCTACGCCGGCACGATCAACGAGGAGGGCTACCTCGAAACTCAGGTCATGTCGGGCGCGGCGGACAACACCCTCTCGCGTATCGTGGAGATGGTCGAGGACGCACAATCGAACAAGACCGAGCGCGAGCAGTTCGTCGAGCGGTTCTCGGGGTGGTACACGCCCGTGATCGTCGCCTTTGCCGTTCTCGTCACGCTGGGCAGCCCGTTCGTCCTCGGGACCGCGTGGTCGACGGCCGTCGTCTACGGGCTGACGCTGTTGGTGCTCGCGTGTCCGTGCGCGTTCGTGATCTCGACGCCCGTCTCGGTCGTCTCGGGGATCACGAGCGCGGCCGACAACGGCGTGCTCATCAAGGGTGGCAACCACCTCGAAGCGATGGGCGCGGTCGACGCCGTCGCGTTCGACAAGACCGGGACGCTCACGAAGGGCGAACTTACCGTCACCGATGTCGTCCCGCTCCACGGCAACACCGAGGCGGACGTCCTCCGGTGTGCCAGGGGCCTCGAAGCGCGCAGCGAGCACCCCATCGGCGAGGCGATCGTCGCTCGTGCGAACGGTTCGGGTGTCGACGAGCGCGAGATCGACGATTTCGAGAGTATCACCGGCAAGGGTGTGCGGGCCGACCTCGACGGCACCCCCCACTTCGCCGGGAAGCCAGGCCTGTTCGACGATCTCGACTTCGATCTCTCGCACGTCCACGCCACGACCGAGGGGGTTCGAAAATCGCGGAGCGATTTTCGGGCCAATCAGACCGCTTCGCGGTCTGATGATGGTGTCGTCACGGAGACGACCCGCCAGCTCTGCGAGCGGAACAACTGCCTCGACCTGCTGGAGGAGACCGTGCCCGAACTCCAATCGGAGGGCAAGACCGTCGTGCTGGTCGGGACTGAAAACGAGATCGAGGGTGTCGTCGCGGTCGCGGACGAGGTACGCCCCGCGGCCAAACGCACGATCGCCCGGCTGAAAGACCTCGGCGTCGAGCGCACGGTGATGCTCACGGGCGACAACGACCGCACCGCGCGCGCGATCACCGACGAGGTCGGGGTCGACGAGCACCGGGCCGAACTCCTCCCGGACGAGAAGGTCGCGGCGGTCGAGGGCCTGATCGAGGAGTCGGACGGCGTCGCGATGGTCGGTGACGGGATCAACGACGCGCCGGCGCTCGCCACCGCGACGGTCGGGGTTGCAATGGGCGCGGCCGGAACCGACACGGCGCTCGAAACAGCCGACATCGCGCTGATGGGCGACGATCTCGCGAAACTCCCCTACCTCTACGACCTCGCGAACGACGCAAACAGCGTCATCCAACAGAACATCGTCGGCAGCCTCCTCGTCAAAGCCGGGCTCGCGGTCGCGGTCCCGTTCGGCTACGTCCCGATCTGGCTGGCGGTGCTCGCGGGCGACGCCGGCATGACCGTCGGCGTGACTGGCAATGCGATGCGACTCTCCCGTATCCGACCGACCGACGAGTGATTTCTGCCGAACGCCGGCAGGGGGCGGCCACATATCCCAGCGGAAAAACAGTTTTTGCTGGCTTTAGGGTGGTGTTCGAATAGCCGGTCGCCGAGAGTATCACCACCGGGCGTGTTCGATCACAGAACGTCCGATTTCAACCGCTCAGGCGTTCAGCACCTGGCGGAGCACGTCCGGGGCCGCTGCGAGTGCCGCATCCAACTCCTCGGTCTGGGGTCCGCCGCCCTGGGCGAAATCCGGCGGGCCGCCACCGCCGCCGCCGACCCGCGCGGCCAGCTCGCCCACCACATCGCCCGCGTCGATCGCCACCCCGTCGGGCACCGCGACCACGAACTGCGCGCCGTCCGCCGCACTCCCGACGACCGCGACGTCGCCACCCTCGGCGATCGCGGTCGCGGTCGCCTGGAGTTCGCTTTCGGTGTCCACACGCTGAATCACCGCGGTCGCGCTCCCGATATCGACCTCCTCGCCGACGCCACCCGCCGCGCGCGCCTCCGCGAGCTGGGCTTCGAGGTCCTCGATGCGCTTGCCGCGCTCCTTCCACTCGGTGAAGAAGCGCTCTGCGGTCTCGGGCACCTCGATCGGTGTGACATCGAGGGTTTCGGCCGCCCCCGAGAGTGCGTCCTCGGTGTCCTGGGTCGCTTCGATCGCCGCCTCGCCCGCCGCGAACGCGATCCGCTCGACGCCGTCTTGCACGCGCTCGGTGTTCAGAAGCTTGATCGCGCCGATGTCGCCCGTCCGAGCGACGTGGGTCCCACCGCAGGCTTGGACGTCCTCGGCGACATGGATGAGTCGGATGCGCTCGCCCGGCGGAATCCCGCCCTGGTAGAGGTCGAACCCGTGCTCGTCCTCGGCGTCGTGGCGGTCGGGCCACTCGTCGGTGACCGAGACGTTCTCCCGGACGAGCGCGTTGGCGCGGTGTTCGATCGCCTTCGCCTGCTCGTGATCGATGCGATCGTAGTGGCGAACGTCGATCCGCGATCGCTCGACACCCTTCTGTGCGCCCGCCTGACGGATGTGCTCGCCGAGCACCTGCCGCGCGGCGTGGATCACGATGTGGGTCGCGGTGTGATTGCGCATCAGCGCTCGCCGCCGCACACCGTCGATTCGACCGCGGACGAACTCCCCGGTTCCAGGATCCGCGTCGGCGTGGTGGACGATCACGTCGCCCTCGCGGCCGACGTCCGTGACCTCTACCGTGACGTCGTCGGTCGAGAGCGACCCGGTGTCGGCGGGCTGGCCGCCGCCCTCCGGGTAAAAGAGGGTCCGATCGAGCACCACGTCGTAGCCGCCGTCGTCGCGCTCTGTGGTGTCGAGCACCATCGCCTCGAACTCCGTGCGCTCCTGATCGTCGTAGTAGAGCCGCTCGGTTTCGGGGAGGTCGGCGATCCGCTCGTCGACGGTCGTCTCGCTCGTCTCGACATCACCCTCGTCGCCGTGACGCGCGGCCACGAGGCTGTAGAAGTCGTCCGGTACCGATACCGCGGCCCCCTTCTCGCTGGCGATCTCGGCGACCATGTCGGGCTGAATCCCATGGGAGTCGTACAGCTCGATCAGTTCCTCGGTTGGGATCGCCTCGTCGCGTTCGGCGTACTCCTCGGCGATTTGACTTACTCGTCGGCCGCCGCGTTCGAGCGTTTCGCGGTACTTCTCGACCTCGGTCCGGACGATATCCCGGATCGTGTCGCGATTTTCGTAGCCGAGCCGTTCGGCCTGCATGTCGACCAGCTCGTCGAGCGGTGCGTCGATCCCGACGGTGTCGGTGAGGCGCTTCGTCCGCCGGAGCACCATCCGCGCGAGGTAGCCCGTGCCCACGTTGGAGGGCACGATCTCGTCGCCGAGCATGTACGCCAGCGTCCGGCAGTGATCCGCGATGGCGTAGATGGCTTCGAGCGGTTCGAGCAGCTCGCGGAGCTCGTCGACATCGACTCCGATCTCCGCCGCGATCGTGCTGCGGGCGCGTTCGGCGTCCTCGGCCTCGTCGATATCCATATGGCCCGCGAGGGTCGCCGCCCGCGTGACGATCTCCTCCTGTGCGTCGGTATGATCGATGCCAGCGTTTTCCTTCAGAAAGGCGATCATCTCGGGGTAGATCGCCTCGTAGACAGTAGGAGTGCCCTGGGAGACCCACGTCCAGCGTTCGAGGCCGTAGCCCGTGTCCACGACGTAGGTGTCCATTTTCGAGTACGTGTTGCCGTCCTTCAGTTCGTACTCGCCGTCGGGGTCTTGCTCCATCGACATGAACACGAGCGTGGCGAGTTCGACGCCCCGATAGATGACCTCGATCGCGGGCCCGGCGTTGCCGCCGCCGACCCACGGGTCTTCGATGTAGGTGATCTCCTCGATGTCGACGCCCATCGCTGCGAAGAACTCGTCGCAGTAGCGCACAGTACTATCCTTCCAGTAGACCTCGCCCTCGTAGGCGTACTGGTCGGGATCGTCGAGCTCCTCGCGCGCGTTGAACGCGTGGTGGGCCATCATCTCGAACGCCATCGTGTGGCGGCCGGTCTTGCCGACGTTGTCGATGTCCTGCATCCGGATGCAGGGCTGACTGATAGTGAGGGGGTTCGCCGGCGGCGGCGTCGCCCCGCTTGTCACCAGCGGCTGGAAATCGTAGACCGACGCCTGCGTCAGCAGAACGTCGTCGCGCCAGCGATTCGCCGCCACCGGATACGGCTCGATCCGCTCGTGGTCGTGGTCCTCGAAAAAGGACAGAAACGCCTCGCGCATCTCCTCTAAACTATATTCTTCGTCGAGGCTCGGGTTTCCGATGAACGCGTACTCCGCACAAGGCGGCTCGCCACAGGTCTCACGATCCTCGTCGCGCGTCCAGAAGAAATCGCCACAGTCGGGACACTCCTTTCTGGTGAACCCCTCCTCCTCCTCGAAGTACTCCAGGCGGTACTCGGCTTCGAGCGTACTCATGGTATCCCGTCATACCCGTGTTCGCCTAAAACAGTTGCGTACCGTTCACGGAACGGCGATTCGCTGCTCCATCGTGATTCGCCGGCCACGACACACTTGGACTCCTCACTCCGCTTCGAGCGCGAGCGACGCGAGCAGCGCCTCTAGTTGAAGACGCTCGTTCGCGCCCTGGGTGATCCGGTAATCGGTTTCGCCGACGCGCTCTAACAGTCGAACCGTCGCTGCATCGTCGAGGTCGAACTCCCACGCCGAGCGGTGGAGCTGATCGATCACGTCGCCCCCACCCAACCCGGCATCGGTCAGGAGATCGTCGAGTTTCGCGCGCGCGGCAGTGAAGTCGCCGTCGAGCGCGCTCTCGACCATCGCCTCGATTGCCTCGGGGCGCGCGGTCGCCGTAATCGCGTACACCGCCTCGTCGTCGACCGCGCCCTCCGTCGTGGCCGCGGCCTGGAGTCCGTTCAACGCTTTCCGCATGTCGCCGTCGGCGGCGTAGACGAGGGCATCGACACCGCCGTCGGTCACCTCGATCCCCTCTCGCTCCGCGACCTGTCTGGTGTACTCGCCCACGGCCTCTTCGGCGAGCGGTCCGAACCGAAACACCGCACAGCGGGACTGGATCGGATCAATGATCTGACTGGAGTAGTTACACGAGAGGATGAAGCGGGTGTTGTTCGCGAACTGCTCCATTGTCCGCCGGAGCGCTGACTGAGCGTCGGAGGTGTTGTGTGTGAGGATGCCGTTTGCCAGCATGAAGTTCGGCGTCCCCTCCATTGTGATGTTGTACGCCGGGCCGTTGTGGTCGAACTCGACGGATTCGACGGTCGCAGTCTCCACGCGACGACGGCCGCCATCGGTTTCGGGCGACGGACGGCGTGCGTTTGCCTCCCACCCCGGTTCGAGGAACCGCCCCTCGGCGTCGTGACACTCCATGTTGTGACAGCGAGGGCAGACCAACAGCAGATTCTCGGGGTCGTTGTGCTCGCGGTTGCCGTCGATGTGATGAACATAGATCCCGTCCGATCCCTCGGTCGGATACCACTCGCCACAGACTTCACATGGAACCTCGTCCTCGTCGGGGACGACGTGGCGGTAGTTCTTCGACTCGTACTCCTCGTCGACCTCGTTCCCGTGACGGTTTCGCTGTACGCTCCTCGCGATGGCGTCACGGTGGTCCTTCGAGAGGGTCGTTCCGAGCCGTGATTCGCGGATCCGTTTTCGCCATTCGCGCTTTCGCTCCTCGTCCATCTCATGGATCGAAATCCTGTGGAACTCGCCGTCGAAGTTGCCGTTGGCCGCTCCGGGGTTAGCCTGGGCTGCGACTCGCTCGTCGTCCGCTTTCGTGAGACCCTGATTCCACGCGACCTTGCCGCTCCGCGGGTTGTCCTCACCCGCCATCTCGCGACTGTGGCCGCGATTCTTGCACGTCCGCGAACAGAAACGAGCGTTCGCGGTCCACTCGTTGCAGGACTCACATCGTGTGACACCTGCGTCCTCATTGAAATCGGCGATTTCATCGCCCGGAGTGAGGTCGCGCAGCTGGGTCTCGACGAGGCGGTGATCGTCACCGACGACGAAAAAGGGGTGGCGAGGCGATGCGAGGAACGATCGCCCGTCCGCAAGCGTCACCTCGTAGAAATCAGCCTCGCCGGTTTCGAGTAGCTGTCCGCTGTCGGACTGGAGTTCGTTCGTCTCGAAATCGACCGATGGAATCGGTTCGCCATCCGAGGAGACATCGTCGATTTGCTTGACGTTCGGGCTCGACGGATAGCCCGTCACCACTTCCGTCGAGGCCGGGACGCAGAGCGCGTCGGCCTCGTCGAGGAAGATGATCCGATAGTCGTACCCGCCGAAGCTGGTGCGGGCGAAGTCCTTGATCCGATCCCTCACGACGTCGATCCCGCGCTCGTCCGAGGCGTTGAGTTCGAGGAAGTTCTCGCGCCAGTCGTCGCCGTACTCCTCGCGGGCGATCGCCATCGCGCTCGTGGTCTTGCCGACGCCGGCCGGCCCCGAAAACAGGAGGTGGGGCAGGTCGTTCTGGGCGACGTAGCTTTCGAGTCGGCCCACGATGTTCTCGTGGCCGACGACATCCGCGAGCGTCTCGGGGCGATACTTCTCGATCCAGATCTCGTCCCGGTCGGCCGACCCGGTCGCGCTCTCGCTCATACCCATCCGACGGTCGGCCCGCTCTTAAGCCACCCGAGACATCGATGCGGAAACGAACAGCGACGCGACAACGACCGACAACGAGCGACAACGACCGACCGCGACGGCGACACGCTCAAGATCGCTCGCGGGCTGGCTCGGGTATGGTCACGGTCGACGTCGCCGGCGACGAAACGCACGAACTCGACGTCGAGGGAACGTACGCCGACCTGCTCGACGCCGTCGGGCTGGGGCCACACGAGGCAACAGTACTAATCGACGGTCGGCCCGTTCCCGAGGACCGCGAAATCGACGCCGACCACGTTCGGGTGCTCCGGCTCATCAAGGGCGGGTGACCAAACGGCTTTGCCGCGTGACGCCCACGTCCGCCCATGTCCATCGCACAACTCGACTTCGAACTCCCGAACGTCGGTACGGGACCCGATCCGCTCGCGCTCGCCGCGTTCGCCGCCGATCACGACGCGATCGTGCTGCTTTTTCAGCGTGATTATCACTGCGGCAACTGCAAAGCACAGTTAGAGGACGTTGCCGAGCGCTACGACGAGTTCACCGATCGGAACGTCGCGGTCGTCTCGATCCTGCCCGAGCCGAAAGCCCGCACCCAGGAGTGGCAGGATTCGTTTTCGCTTCCCTTCCCGCTGCTCGCGGATCCCGACGCCGACATCGGCGATCAGTACGACCAGCCGACCAGGTTCGGCGCGCTCGGTGAGCTCCACGATCTCATCGGCCGGATGCCACAAACCGTGATCCTCGACACCCGCAACGACGCGCTCGACGCGCACTCGATCCACGAAGGCGATTCGCCAGCAGATCGCCCCTCGATCGACGCGATGCTCGGCGAACTCGACGACCTGCTCGCGGCGTGACGAGGGTTCGCTCGGCCCGCTCCGCAGAACTCTCGGCAGTAATGGGCGTGCTGGACGGGGCGGCGCTCGCGGCCGATGCGGAGGCGGTTCGCGAGGCGATCGATCGCGGTGCGGTGCTGGTCGCGGTCGCCGATGACCGGGTGCTTGGTGCATGCGTCCTCGATGGCCGCGAGATCACGACGATCGCCGTCCGGCGCGCGCGGCGCGATCAGGGGATCGGCACTCGCCTCGTCGAGGTGGCCGAGGAGCGCTACGCGGCAGGTGAGAACGAGTATCTCGTCGCCGAGTTCGACGCGAGTGTGCGACCGTTCTACGCATCGCTCGGGTTCGCGATCGAACCGGCCGACGAACCAGGGCGATTTCGGGGCCGCCTCGATTGAAGGAGCGTCAGCGATCCCCACCCCGCTCTTCGACGCTACTCGTAGGTTTCGGTGTACCCACCGTCGAACAGCAGGTCGCCGCCGTTCAGGTGTTTCGCGTGGCGGGAGAACCCGAAAACGAATAGGTTCGCCACCTCGGCGGGCGTCATCATCTCCTTCGTGCGTGCCTGGCCGAGCATCACGTCCTCGACGACCCTCCGCTCGCCAATCTCCCGCTCGGCGGCGGTGTCCTCGATCTGGTTCACCATCAGCGGCGTCAGGACGTAGCCCACGCTCACCGAGAACCCGCGCAGACTCCCCTCTCCCTCGGCGGCGATCGAGCGCGTTAGCCCGTGGAGGCCGTGTTTTGCGGTGATGTACGATGCCTTGTCCTGGGTCGCGTAGTGGCCGTGGACCGAGGACATGTTGGCGATCGCACCGACGCCGTCCTCGGTCGCCTCGATGTGGGGGATGGCGTGTTTCGCGAGCAGGAAGGGCGCACGCAGCATCACCGACTGCATGACGTCGTAGCGCTCCATCGGGAAGTTCGGAATCGAAGCGATGTGCTGGAGGCCCGCGATATTCGCGACGTAGCGGAGGTCGCCACGCTCTGCGGCCCCGTCGACGGCGCGTTCGACCGCCTCGTCGTCGGTCAGGTCGGCGGGTGCGGGCACGAAATCGCCGGACACTCCGAGGTCGTCGGCGAGTTCCGCAGTTCCCGTGAGCCCGCTCTCGTCGATATCTATGCCGACGGTCGTGAGACCGTTCGCGGCGAGCGCGAGCGCGGTCGCCTCGCCGATCCCCGAGGCCGCCCCGGTGACGATCGCTACGGTGTCGGCCGTGAAGCGGGGATCGTCGAGCACGAGCAGGTCGTCGCTGGTCAGTTCCGGTTCGTCGATTTCGAAGTCGTCGGTAGTGCTCATTTCATAGTCTCCGTTGGGTCGTTCACCGAGTTCGAACACAACGAACTCGATGGCTGGTCAGTATCGCGATACGGTTGGAATCGATCGGTGTATTGGGTGTATCGGGTGTATTGGGTCATGGATCGTCGTGTCGGTTCATGGGTGGTTTCCGTTCAGCGGCGTCGTTCGACCTGGCGAGCGGTCCACGAGGCGACCGTTCCGCCGAGTCGCTCTCGGAGCGTGCCCAACAGTCCGTTCGGGACGTAGAGCACGAAAAGGACGAACAGCAGGCCGAGGTAGAGGCTCGCGTGACCATTCAGAAACGCCTCGATGGCTCCCTGGACCGTGACGCCGCCGACGAGTTCGGTCGCGAGCACGTCCGCCGGGACGTGTTCACGGAGGTACGGCAGGAGGCCGCCGCCAGCGCCGGCAGTCGAGAGGAACTCCCGAACCGACTCGTCGAACAGCCGGCCGTAGAGCGGCCCCACGAGAGTTCCGAACCCGCCGATGATCGAAGCGAGCAGCGCGTCGCCCGCCACAAGGAAATAGAACGTGTCGTCGGGCGTGACCGACCGCTGGAACCCCGCAAACAGCGCACCCGCGATCCCGGCGAAAAAGCCTGACACCGCAAAGGCCGCGAGCTTGTACCGGAACGTATCGTAGCCGATCGCGCGGGCGCGTTCCTCGTTCTCACGGATCGCCACCATCACCCGACCGAACGGCGAGTGGAGAACCCGCTGCATCGCGAGATAGCAGACCACGACGATCGCACCGATCGCGTAGTACGACACCTCGCCGGCCGACAGCGAGATCGCACCGAGCAGCCCCTCGATCTCGTCGCCCGTCAACTGGCCGATCGCGACGTTGAGCGAGTCAATAAATGGAACCCCGATCTCGAACCCACCGCGCTCGCCCGTGACGAACGCGCCGTCACGCGGATTCGAGCCGACGTAGTTCCACCCGCTGACGAAGACGTAGAGCACCTGGGAGAACCCGAGGGTGATCATCGCGAAGTAGACTCCCGAGAGGCGGAACGACACTGCGCCGATGGCGACCGCGAGCACGAGTGCGGTCAGTCCGGCGAACACGAGCAACAGCATGAACGACGTGCTTGGCGGCACGAACGGAACCTTCCCGTTGGCCGCGAGCACGACGAAGTATGCGCCCGCGCCGTAGAAGGCGGCGTGGCCGAAGGAGAGGTAGCCCGTGTAGCCGCTGATGAAATCAAAACTCATCGCGAACAGCCCGAAGTAGCAGACTGCGGTCATGGTCTCGACATCGGGCAGCAGCGCGACTGCCTCCGCGCCGACCGGCGAGGTCGTGAGCACCGCGTGAATACCGGGGTACAGCGCGAAGAAGGCGATCACGACGAGGTGGGCGACGTGCTCGCGGGCGTATCGTGCGAGCCAGGAGTCGCTCGTCGCCTCCACGGCCATCTCGGTCTCGGTTGGGGTGCTAATGGCCCCCCACCTCCGCGAGGCCGAACAGGCCCTGGGGGCGCACGATCAGCGTGATCACGAGGATTAGGAAGATCGTCATCTCGGGCAGGCCAGTAAAGGAGATCGCGTTCTGGAACCACCACGTCATCGTGCTGTCGACCAACCCTACGATCAGCCCCGCGACGACCGTTCCCCGGAAGGTTCCGAGGCCGCCGACGATCACCACGACGAACGCCGGCAGCAGGGTTTCCGAGGCCAGCGGCACGCTCGCGCCCCACGTCGCGTCCCACGCTAGCAGCGTGCCCGCGACGCCCGCGATGCCTACCCCGAGTGCGAACACCACGGTAAAGACGCGCCGGACGTCGATCCCGAGCGCGTCCACCATCTCCGAGTCCTCGCTGCCCGCACGCACGACGAGCCCGTACCGCGTCTTGGTGAGAAAGGCATAGATCGCGAGCACAGTAACGAAACCGAAGGCGATCTCGAACAGCGCGAGGCCGCTGACGCTCACCGGACCGAGTCCGACCGACTGGGTGAGCAGAGCGGGTTTGGTCCCGAGTGCGGCCTGCCAGTCGCTGATGGGCTGGAGTCCGTAGAACGACACCACGATCCGCGCGAGTTCGTCGAGCACGAGCGTCAGGCCAAAGGTCAGCAGGATCTGATAGACCGGCGGCCGGTCGTACAGCGGCCGGATGAGGCTCACCTCTAGTAGAGCCCCAAAGGCCGCGAGCAGCCCGAAAACCACCACTACGGTCACGAAAAAGAGCGCGAGAGAGGTCGGCCCGCCCCCGCCGACCAGCACGACGAGGATCGCGCCGCCGAGATACGCACCGATCATCGTGAGCGAGCCGTGTGCGAAGTTGAGCACGCCCATCAGCCCGAAGATCAGGGTGAGGCCAGCGGCGATCATGACATAGAGCGCGGCCTTCGCGAGGCCGTCGACGAACACCCGTGCGAGCGTCGTCGGTTGGAAGAACTGGCCGAGCGCGTCGCCGATCTGGAGCGCGACTGGAGCGGCTGAGGCAACCGGGGCTCCCGAGAACGCGAGCAGTCCGTCGATCATGCCGAGAGATACCCCCGGAGCGCCTCGTCGTCGCTACTCACGTCGTCGGTGTCGCCGTTCGCGACGACCCTCCCGTTGTCGAGCACGTAGAACCGATCCGCGAGGTCGAGCGCGAGCGGGAGGTTCTGCTCGACGAGGAGCACAGTCGTATCGCTCGCGACGTCGGCGATCGCCTCGGCGACCGACGCCACGATCTGGGGCGCGAGCCCTTCGCTCGGTTCGTCCACGAGGAGGAGATCGTTCCCGCCGACGAGCCCGCGCGCGATCGCGAGCATCTGCTGTTGGCCGCCGCTGAGCGTCCCCGCCTTCCGATCCGCGAATCGTTCGAGATCCGGGAACGTCTCGAAGGCGGTGGTGCGGGCGCGTTCGGTCTCGTCGGCCGGCGCGGCGATCCGGACGTTCTCCGCGACGGTGAGTTCGGCGAACATCCGTCGTTCCTCGGGAATCCAGCCGATACCCGCACCCGCGACCTCGTGGGTTCGCCGTCCGATCAACTCCATGTCGCGATATCGAATCGACCCCTCGCGTGGCTGAGTGAGCTGGAGGATCGAGCGGAGGGTCGTGGTCTTCCCGACGCCGTTGCGCCCGACCAGCGCCACCACCTCACCCTCTCTCACGTCCAGCGAGACACCTTCCAGCACGTGGCTCTCGCCGTAGTAGGTGTGAACGTCCGAAAGGGCGAGCAGCGGCTCCGACCCGGAATCGGCCTCGCTCGCTGCACTTCCGCCGGTGTTGGTCGCCTCGGCGTCCATCGAGTCTGGCTGTGTGTCGGCGCTCACGCCGCGCTTCCCTCCGAGTCGGTCGCGTTCGTCTCATGTGTGCCGTCCGCACCCGGTTCGTACCCGCCGAGGTACGCCTCCTGGACGGCGGGATCGTTCCGCACAGTCTGGGGATCGCCGTCGGCGATGATCGATCCCTGGTGGAGGACGACCACCCGCTCGGAGACGTTCATCACGATGTCCATGTTGTGCTCGACCAGCAACACAGCGTGATCGTCGGCCACGTCGTCGATCAGCCCGATGATCTCGTCGACGCTCTCGCTCGACACGCCTGCATTCGGCTCGTCGAGCAGCAGCACGTCTGGATCGCCCGCGAGCGCGATCGCGACCTCGAGTTGGCGCTTCTCGCCGTGGCTCAGTGTCGACGCCACCGTGTCGGCTGCGCCAGCGAGTCCGACGCGTTCGAGGATCGCGTACGCCTCGTCGGTGTACTCACCGAACGATCCGACGTTGCGCCACAGCTTGAACGAGTCCGAACCGTGGGCCTGGGCCGCGATCCGGACATTTTCGAGAACGGTGCTCGTCGGAAAGACGTTCGTGATCTGGTACGAGCGGTGGAGGCCGGCCGCCGCTGTCTCGTTCGGAGCTGCGCTGGTCACGTCCCGTCGGTCCTCCTTTCCGCCGAGCTCGATGGTGCCCGCGGTGGGTTCGAGCGCGCCGGTCAGCAGGTCGAAGAAGGTGGTCTTGCCCGCGCCGTTCGGCCCGATCAGCGAGCAGAGTTCGTCGTCGAGCGCGAAGTCGACCTCGTCGACCGCAGTCAGCCCCCCGAACTGCTTCGTGAGTCCCCGTGTCCTGAGCATGCCTTAGAGGCTGCAGTTCATCTCGGAGCTGTCCTGGGGGATGGTGGTCTGATCCGCCGGCACGCTCCCGATCGGTTCGCTCGGCTTGATCGCCGCGTCCCAGCTGTCGTTGTCGTTCGGGACGCCGTTCGCGAGCGTCATTTCGGATCGCGCTTGATTGTTATAGCGCTGGAAGGTGTATCCACCCTCGCCCTTCGGGGTGTCGGCGACGGTCATTCCTCGTAGTGCGCTCGCGATGTCCTCGCCGTCGGTCGAGCCGCTCGCCTCGACAGCTTGAACGATCGACGAGGCGGCCGTGAACGTCCCTGCTGTGAAGAGATCGGGCACGACGCCGTAGGATTGGGTGTAGCTGTCGACGAACGAGTTGTTGACCTCGTTGTCGTACTGGTTCCAGTGGTATCGTGTGGTGAACGGACCGAGATTGGTTCCTTGGAGTTTCTCCATCGTGAGTGGCTCCCCAAGCACCTTCTGGAGCGTTTGACCGATGATCCCCACCGTGATTTGGGTGGCGAACCCGCCAACCACCCGGTAGGAGTAATCGCCGTTGAGGAACGTCGTGAAGAGGTTTGGAAGCGTCGCCACGGTGAATCCCGCAACGATCCCCTCCGCGCCCGCCTCCTCGGCGTTGTCGAGCAGCCCCTGCCACTCGGAGTAGCCCTGAGGGACGAACTTTTTCCCGACGATCTCGACGCCATTGGCTTCGAGCACCGACCGGTAGTTGTTGACGACCGCTCGCCCGAAGCTGTAGTCCGCGCCGAACAGGTATACCTTCGAGACGTCGCTGTTTTGCGCGACGTACCGGCCGCCCGACCGGGCGTCCATTGCGGTGTTTTCGCTCGCCCGGAACAGGTACTCGCCACAGGTCTCGCTGCTCGCAGTGATGTCGGCCGAGGCGGCGGGGCCGATCATCGTCGGGATCTGCGCCTGGTTCGTGACCGTGGTGGCGACCCGTGATGCCGCCCCCGAGGACGAACAGCCGAACAGCATGTCGACTTCCTCGTCTTGAACGAGACTGGTGGCCAACGACTGGGCACGATCGGCCTGCAACTGGGTGTCCCGAACGATCAGTTCGTAGTCGACGCCGCCGACGGTCGCGGTCTTCGTCCCCGTCTTGGCGTCGGCGGTGAACTCCTCCTCGCTCTTGTAGTTGAGCCCCTCGTAAAAGCCCCACAACGACTGCTGGCCGTAGTACTTCAAGTCGCCCGTGAGCGGCTGGAGCACGCCGATCTTCACGGATCCCGACGCTCCACCACCCGCGCTGCCGGTCGTCGTCCCATCCCCGCCGGTCGTCTCCGTCGCTTCGCCGTCGTCCGTTTCGGTTCCACCGTCACCGCTCGTTTCGGTTGCATCCCCGCTCGACGACTCGGGTGGCGACGGAACGGAAGGCAGTGGCGTCGCCGCTCTCGGTCGGTGTTTGGGTTCCGCCCCCGCCGTCGCCGCCACTGCCTTCCGTTCCGTCGCCACCCGAGTCGTCGTTTCCGCTTCCATTCCCGCCGGAACAGCCTGCGAGGCCGGACACGCCCGCGGCACCGAGTGCCGCGACGACCTGCCGGCGCGTGATGTCGTTTGAGTCCATGACACATGGTACGATATCTCTCTCGAACCGTCAACCCCGATGTTCACATGTTAATCCACCCGGCCACGCTGGACCGCGTGGACGAGCGTGCTAACATGTGAACCACATCCTATTCGGTGGCTGGGACCGCGGTATCCACATGGCGCTTGAGGCTCACGACGTGACGGCGCGCGACGGACTCTCGCTCAATCTCTGGGAACGATCGCCCGCAGGCGATGCCGACGAAGCCGTGCTCTTCGTTCATGGCAGCATCACCTGCGCGCGGGCGCTGTTCGCCCCGCCGGTCGCGGGCGACGACTCGTACTCGTGGCTCGCCGCTCCTGGTGAGCGAGATCGGACAGCGTTCGCCCTCGACATTCGGGGGTACGGCGACAGCGACCGCCCGCCCGAGATGAACGAACCACCCGAGGAAAACGATCCGCCGGTTCGGGCGGATCTCGCCGCGAACGACACTGCTGATGCGTTGGGATTCGTCCACAATCGGTTCGATACTGTACATCTCGTCGGCGTCTCGTGGGGCACGAACGTCTGCGGGCGACTCATCGAGCGCGACGATCCCGACGTGGCCTCCCTCGTTCAGTGCGCGCCGGTCTACCGAACGCCCTACGATGTCGAGGACGGTCTCGCGGCGCTCGGGCTCGATTCCGACCTCGACGCCTACTACTACCAGGACCGCGAGACCGTCGAGAGCCGACAGGGCGAGGACGCGGACGCGCTGTTCGAAGCGATCTGGCGTACCCAGGTCGAGTCGAACCAGGGCGTCGACGAGAACAGATATATGGCACAGACGGGCGCGCTCGCCGACTTCGCCGACTGCTGTGCCGACGACCCGCCGTACGATGCGGCGAACATCGACGTACCGACGCTGGTCATCCGTGGCTCTGCCGACGCGATCTCGCGGCGCGCGGACGCGACCGCGCTGTATGACGAACTCGCGGACGACGCTGCGGAATACGCGGAACTCGCTGGCGCAGATCACTACGCCATGCACGGCGAGCGTCGTCACGCGCTCTACGACGCCGTGAACGCATTCCACGACCGAGCGTGAGGTGTCGTCGAAGCGGTGCGGAGGTCACCAGTACGTTCCGCCGACGCGATCACTCTCTGTGGGACGGTCGAACGCCTTTTCACGCATTCCACAGTACGAACCGTTATGATCGACCTCCCGTGGAGTAGGGACGACAGGGGGGCCGGGAACGACGACACCGGCCCGGATAGCGGGCACGCCGATGCCGCTGTCGTCTGCAGACTTCAGGATGGAACGCTCGCCGTGTACGAAGATCGGGTGGTCATCGAGCGCGTCGGGCGCTCGAAATTCGACGACAAGACGATTCCGGCCGACGAGATCTACGGCGTCGACTACTCCGAGGGTATCACCATCGGTTACATCCAGGTGGAGCAAACCGGCGTCGAGGTCGACGCGGGCGGACTGCTCAGCGACCCGATCAACGAGAACACGGTTCATTTCGGCCGGGGGAATCGCGAGTGTGTTCGGGAGGCCCGCGACGAGATACAGTCGCAGGCCCGGGCGTGATACTATCGGTCGGCAGTATCTACCCCGGAATCGTGAGGGGACGTTCACTGTCTCTCGGTTGTACCAAAACCAGAACGTAACGATAGGCACCCACACCTCTACTAACGGAGAGTGATCCGACACTCATCACGACACAAATGAGAACCGCAGGCCACGCCCTCCCCAGCCGACTCCCTCGTTCCGCTCGCTTCGCTCGCTCCACTCAGTCATCCCTCGCGCGAGTCGCGCACCTTCGGTGCGCTCCCGCGCGCCACCGTCCCTGATTCGGGACTGATCCCTCGCCAGCAGTCGGATCAGTCTTGGGCGTCCGATCGTTCGTCGTCAGGCTCATCGAGATCGTCGAGCGCGTCGACCACCCGCGAGAGCACGCGTTCCTGACCGCGCCGGAGGTTGTTCGAGACTGCGGGCTTCGAGACATCGAACTCGTCGGCGAGTGCGCCGAGATCGGCGCTGCGCGGTCGGTCAAAGTAGCCACCGTCAACGGCGGCTTCGAGGGTCTCGCGTTCGGTCTCGGAGAGGTCGCGACAGCCGTCGACGAGCGTCATCGCCGCGCCCACCGACTGAACGTAGCCACCCATCTCGGGGAGGCCGACCTCCTCGCGCGCCTCGACAGTGAACTCGTTGTCGGCTTCGAGCGCCGACAACGCGGCCTCGGCGGCTCCATCACTATCGAACCCCACCTGCCAGCGCTCGCTCCCCGACTCGATGTGGAACGGGCCCGTGACGTAGCCGTCGTGGTCGCGGATGGTACCCATCGCGTTCGTGGTCGGGATCGTCGAGCGGATCCGGGCGACGCCGTCGCGTTTGGCCACCAGCTCGTACTCGTGGATCTGGTCGTGCTCGCGAAGCGTTCCAAGCCCGCGATCGAGGGTCGTGCGGTCGCCGCCGTCGACCACCATCCTGGTTTCGAGCGTTGCCGCCGTCCGGTCGAACTCCCAGTTGAGCGTCGAGAACGCTACGTCGTGATCGTCGGTCGTAGCGATGTACGGACAGTCGTACTGCTCGACATCGAGGGTGAGATCGATCATGGCCTGGTCTATCACTCATGATTTTTCGTTCGTTGACAAAACCCTTTCGCCGCGCCGAACGTGGAGTCCCGCGACGGGCGACTCGTGACCGAACTCAGTATTCCCACCGCCGCTCGATCCGCGCGGCGATCGCGGGATGGGCGTCACGCAGCGCGTCGACTCCGGTTTCGTCGTCGACGTTGACGACGTGAACCTCACCCCGACGGTCGGCGTAGACGTCCTGGAAGTCGTAGACGACGCCGACGATGTCGACGCTGCCGGGGACCGCCTCGCTCTCGACGAGCGCTGCAACTTGGTGATCGACGTTGTACTCCACGAGCCGGTTGATGGCCTCGGTTCGGCTCACATCCGCCGGAAGTGTCTCGACACCCGCTTCGAGATGGGGCGTCAGCAGTCCGATGCAGTGTTCGATCCCGGCGGGTTCGCCGGTCGCGTCGCCGGTGATGGCGTCGTACGCCGCCGTGACGGCTCCACAGCCCGTGTGACCGACCACGACGGCAGTCTCGGTGCCGGTGTGGACGATCGGATATAGGACATCGCCCGAAACCACCGTCCCGGCGTCGGTTCGCTGGCACACTCGATTCCCGATGTTGGCACACGTGAAGACCTGTCCCGGCTCGTCGTTCTCCCACATATGGTCCTGGAGAACGCGCGAATCGGAACAACAGACCGTGATGACTGCCGGCTGTTGGCCGTCCTGCACGGCATCGAATCGATCCTCGAACTCCTCGGCGTGATCGGCGTTTCGCTCCAGTAGATCGACGACGGTCGGATCCATAGCTGTCCGGAATCCGCCCACCAAATATATTTCTTCGGTCCTATACGAGCGGCGCGATGAGGTCGTGGCCGGCGTCGAGTAGTTCGTCGACCCGTTCTTCGCTACCGGCCTCGGCGTACACTCGGAGGACTGGCTCGGTCCCGCTCGGCCGGACGAGCAGCCACGCACCGCTCTCCAAGAGGATTTTGAAGCCGTCTTTCGTGACGACCTCCGCAACCGACCCGCCCGCGACGCGTTCGGGCAGCTCCCCTTCGAGGGCGTCGAGTACGCGTGCCTTCTCGTTGTCGGGGCACTCAACGCTGATCTTTGACTGGTGGATCGCGCCGTGGGCGTCGAACAGGCGATCCACCCGGTCGTCGAGCGGTTTTTCTTGTGCGGCGGCCGCCGCGAGCAGCGCCAGCAACACGCCGTCCTTCTCGCGGACGTGGCTGCGGATCGAGAAGCCGCCCGACTCCTCGCCGCCGATCAGGGCGTCGTGCTCGCCCATCGCTTCCGCGACCCACTTGAACCCGACCGGGGTCTCCACCACCGATTCGCCGTGGGCTTCGGCGATCCGGTCGATCAAAAACGTGGTGGAGACGGTCCTGACCGCGGGCCCGGCGTCCGAATCGAGAAGATAGTCGTAGATCGCGGCGAAAAACAGGTTCTCGTCGAGGTAGCCCCGATCGGGCGTGACGACCGCGAGCCGATCGGCGTCGCCGTCGTTCGCGATTCCGAGATCGGCGTCGCCCGTCTCGACCCGTTCTGTGAGCTCCGCGAGATGCTCGGCGCTCGGCTCCGGCGGCGTTCCGCCGAAGTCGTCGCGCTGCTCGCAGTGGAGGCCGTCGACGGCCGCGCCAGCGCGTTCGAGCAGTTGGTTGGTCACACCCCGCCCGCTGCCGTACATCGCGTCGTAGGCGACCGTCACGCCGTCGAGGAGGCTGTCGCGTTCGCCGTTCGTTCGGTCCGCCACGAGGTCTAGTGCGTGGTTGGCGTGTGAATCCACGAAATCGACCTCCTCGATAGTTCCCCACTCGTCCTCGGGGAGGGCCTCGGGCTCGGCGAGGTTGGCCTCGATCCGTTCGGTGACTTCAGGGAGCGCGGGCGCGCCGTCGTCGGGGATGAACTTCACGCCGTTGTACTCGGGCGGGTTGTGCGAGGCGGTCACCATCAGTCCGCCGGCGAGATCGCGATCGATGATCGCCCACGCGAGCAGCGGCGTCGGGCGGTCGCGCTCGGGAAGGAGGACATCGAAGCCGTTGGCCGCGAGCACGCGGGCGAGCTCCTCGGCGAACCCACGGGAGGTCTCGCGAGCGTCGTAGCTCACCGCCACCGGCGCGTCGTGGCCCGCTTCCCGGAGGTGGGTGGCGACCGCCTGGCCGACCATCCGCACCCGCGGCGCGGTGAAGATGTCGAGGGTCGCGCGCCAGCCGTCGGTCCCGAACGAGATCGCATCCATGTGGTGGCTGTCAGCCCCGCGAACAAAAGTCCCCCGTCAGACGTGGCTGCCTGGCGGCCGAGGGGGCGAGCGAGGTGGCGATCGATCGAACGGCCACAGCGATCTTTGCCAACGACTATTCGACGGGGGCTCACACTCCCGCTATCGATGCGGCTCATCAAGCTCGTCGTCCCCGACGACGAACGCGAGGCGGTCCTCGACGTGCTCCGCGCGGAGAACATCGATCGCGTCGTTACCAAGGAGGCGAGCGAACGCGACTCGTCGACGCTGGTGGAGTTTCCCTTGCCGACTCAGGCGGTCGGGTACGTCCTCGACGAACTCCGTGAGGCGGGGTTCGACGACAGCCGCTACACCGTGATCACCGGCGCGGAGACCGCGAAGACGACCAACTACATCGAACTCGAGGATCGCTTCGTCGCGGGCGTCGAGGAGGACGATAGCGTTGCCCACGAGGAGATCCGGGCGAAGGCGCTCGAAATGCACCGCAACCCCGTGACCTACTACGCGATGACGGTGTTCAGCGCGGTCGTCGCGGCCGCCGGCCTTCTCCTCAACTCCGCCGCCGTGGTCGTCGGCGCGATGGTGATCGCCCCACAAGTGGGCTCGGCGATGATGACCAGCGTCGGGATGGCGCTCAACGACCGGAAAATGATCGGGCTCGGACTCCGCTCGCAGACCGGCGGGCTGGCGGCGGCGATCGTCGTCGCGATCGTGCTCGGGTTCGCGCTCAGAGCCGCCGGGGTCGTCCCGCCGGCCCTCGATGTCGCGAACGTCGCACAGGTCGCCCAGCGCACCTCGCCCGGGTTGTTGGCGTTCGCGGTCGCGATCTGTGCCGGTGCGGCCGGCGCGTTCGGGCTCTCGACCGGCCTCTCGGAGGCGCTCGTCGGCGTGATGATCGCGGCCGCGCTCATTCCGGCCGCCGCGGCGGTCGGCATCGGCGTCGCGTGGGGGTTGCCCGCGGTCGCGCTCGGTGCGCTCGCACTGCTCGTGGTCAACACCATCGGCGTCAACCTCTCGGGCTTTCTCGCGCTCGGCTACCTCGGCTACCGACCCGGAACGTGGGGTGAGGACGGCGGCCGTCGGCGGTTCGCCCCGGTGGCGGTCGCGCTCGTCCTCCTGCTCGCTGCGTTCGCGGTCGCGGGGCTCGGGCTCGTCGCCCAGACCCAGTTCGACCGCGCGGTCAACGGGGCCGTCGACGACACGCTCGCCACGGAACAGTATGGGGCGGTCGAACTAGAAGACCTCTCGGCCGAAGTGGTGGGGGCGAACGTTCTCGGTGGGCAGCGCTCGATCTCCATCACTGTGAGTCGACCCGCCGACCGGTCGTACCCGGACCTTCCACAGGCGCTCGCGAGCACGATCGAGGAGCGAACCGGTCGGTCAGTGGCGGTCGAGGTGACGATTCACGATCGTCGGGAGTTCGATCCCGACGCCTCGGCTCTTCGATCCCATCCACAATCGTCCTTCGAGCGACCGTCGCTCACTCGTCGAGCAGCGATTCCTTCTCCACTCGCGACAGGCGCTTGATCGCGTGCTCACGCGAAAGCGCCGTTCCTTTGTCAGCGAACGTCTCGACGTGACGGAGTTCGACGGGCGTCCGCCCGCGGGTGTACTTCGCGCCCTCGCCCGCGTTGTGTTCGCTCACTCGTCTGTCGACATCGGTGGTGTAGCCAGTGTAGAGACTCCCGTCGCTGCACTCGACGATGTAGACGTAATGGGACACGCGATCCGCTCGGCGGGCTATCCTCAGGCGTTTTTCGCTCGTTCTTTGGCCGCCTCGGCGATGCCCGCGTTCGCCGCACAGCCGGGACACGCGAAGATCCGGCCGTGTTCGTCGGCGAAGACGCGCTCGAACCGATCCGAGACGTGCGCGCCGCAGTAGTTACACTCTGGCATGGGGACTCGTCGACAGCGGCGGCTGTCAACAGTTCTCGATAGGGTCTCGAACGGTAAATATCCTCCCCGAACGGCCGCTGGCCGTGCATTTCCGCCGATCCGCCGACCGCCACATACGACTGCTACCCGTCCCGCTGTGGCTCCCGATCGCGCGCCGCATCGATCGCGCGTGCAATCAGGCCCGCCTGTGCGCCGGCGACGAATCCCGCGTCGACGTTCACCACAGTTAAGACGGTACACGACTGGAGGAGGCCCGCGAGCGCGGCCTCGCCGTTGCCGCCGTGGCCGTAGCCCGACGCCACCGGCAGCCCGATCACCGGCGCGTCGACCAGCCCCGCCAACACCGTCGGCAACGCGCCCTCGCGGCCGGCAGCGACCACGAGAACGTCGGCGCGTCTGATGTCCTCAAGTCGATCGAGCGCCCGGTGGAGTCCGGCCACGCCCACGTCGTCGACCTGCTCGACCGTCGCGCCCATCTCACTGGCCACGGCGGCGGCCTCGCCTGCCGGCCCGGCGTCGGCGGTTCCCGCCGTCACGACGCCGACGACTGCATCCAGATCGGGCGATTCGTACCCGGCCGCATGCGCCCGGAGGACGCCCGTCCGTTCGTCGAACGTCGTTGTCGCGTCGAGTTGTTCGGCGGCGAGGCGGTCGGCGACCGCGTCGGCGGTCGTCGAATCGACTCGTGTTGCGAGCCCGCGGCCGGTCGTCTCGACGGCGAGGCCGACGAGTTCGGCGACCTCATCGGGCGTCTTCCCGTCGCCGAGCACCGCCTCGGGGACGCCACGGCGCTGTTCGCGGGCGGCGTCGAAACGCCCCGCCTCGCTGGTCGCGTAGCCTGCGAGCTGCGATTCCGCCGCTGTCACCGATATCTCGCCCGCTGCGAGCGCTTCGAGCGTCTCGCGCATACCCCCGGTCGGTGCCCGACCTACAACTCCCCATCGACTCGCCGTTCGATCGCGAACCGGGTCGAGAACCCCGCAATCGAACGATTATGGGAACGTTTATAAAGGTCCCTTCGGAACAAGGCTGCGTATGGCAGACCTGATCGTCAAAGCCGCCGTGAAAGAAGAGCTCAATGACATGAACGTTGCATCGGACTTCTACGACGCGCTCGACGAGGAGGTCACGGAGCTCCTCGACGACGCCGCGCGACGACCCGACGAGAACGACCGCA
>Ga0136574_100105_pt1 | contig 28471 bp, 25 predicted proteins | sample AntDeeMetagen134_FD_101383 | JGI IMG/M metagenome (GOLD analysis project Ga0136574, IMG submission 101383) | Saline lake microbial communities from Deep lake, Antarctica - Metagenome #134 | ecosystem: Environmental > Aquatic > Non-marine Saline and Alkaline > Saline | place: Antarctica: Deep lake...
ACGGTCGAAACCGCATCACCCTGGGCTTCGAGCACCTGACTCTGTTTTTCACCCTGCGCACGGATGATGTTCGACTGTTTCTGTCCCTCGGCGGACTCGACCGCGCTCCGGCGTTCACCCTGGGCTTCGAGGATCATCGCACGGCGTTTTCGCTCGGCGGAGGTCTGCTGTTCCATCGCCTGCTGGACATCCGCCGATGGGTTGACTTCGCGGACCTCGACCGACTCGACTCGAATCCCCCACTCGTCGGTCGGTTCGTCGAGCTCCTTGCGGATGCGCGAGTTGATCTCCGAGCGCTTGCTCAGCGTGTCGTCGAGATCGAGATCGCCCAACACGGCGCGGAGCGTGGTCTGGGCGAGGTTCGAGACCGCGCGCTTGTAGTTCTCGACTTCGAGGAACGCCTTCTTCGCGTCCATCACCTTGATGTACACCACCGCGTCCGCGGTCACGGGCGAGTTGTCCCGCGTAATGGCTTCCTGACGCGGGACGTCCAAGGTTTGGGTCCGCATGTCGAACGGGTACGTCTTGTTGACAAAGGGCGGGACGAAGCTGATCCCTGGTTCGAGCAGCTTCCGGTAGTCGCCGAGCACCGTGAGCGCACGCTTCTCGTAGGCGTTGACGATTTCCACCGAACTGTAGACGGTGATAATCGCGACCGCCAACACCAGTAGTACCACGATGACCGGACCGAACGCGAGCCCAGCCTGAAGCGGAACGAGTGTCATCTAACCTGACTTAGGAAGACGGGGACATAAGGGTTCGGTCGAGGGAAACCAACAGCCGGGACCGACCGCGTCGCGGTTCAGGCAGTTTCGCGCTCGCGCTCGTCGTCGGGTTCCTCTTCGCGCCCGCGGGCGAGTTCGCGCTCGATGTCGCCCTCGATCGCGCCGAGCGCCTCGACGGTGACGACGTTGCCGCCGCCGGGATCGGTGACCATCACGGGTTCGCCCTCGGGAATCTCGTCGTCGAGGGCGCGTGCGGCGTAGAAAGGGTTGAACCCGCCGCCGTCGAGTTTGACCTCGCCGTCCGAGTTGGTCACGCGCTCGGTGACGTGACCCGATTTCCCGCGGAGCGCGTTCGAATCGCTTGTCTGTCCCATGTGCTTCCCGCCGTAGAAATCGAACTTCCGATAGGTGTAGAGAACTCCTGCGCCGCTGGCGAGCACGACCGCCGCGAGAATGGCGGCCAGCACCACCCCACCGAGAAACGTACCAACAACGAGACCGACGAGGCCGGCAACCAGCAGCGCCACCCCCAGCACCACGAAATGCGCACCGGGCGCGAGCGCCTCCAAACCCATCAGCCCCAGCCCAGCGACCACGAGCACCAGCGGAAGCTGGTTGAGGAGGAGGTCCGCCTGGAGCGGGATTGCGCCGGGGGCGATCGCCAGCGAATGGCCGAACGCCAGTACCATGCTCGTGTGTTAGAGCGACGCGTGATTAACTGTTGGGTCCTCGCTCAGATCCCGAGGATCACGAGCAGCGCGACCGCAACCCCGAGACAGACGAACAGCGTGTTTTCGAGGCTCGGCGATCCGGGTTCGATGTCGGTCGTGCCCGCCTCGCCGAAGACATCGGTGGCCTGTCCGTCGGCCGATTCCAGACTGGTCCCGTCGCTTGCAGCCGGCGCTTCACCGTCCTCGTCATCGTCCTCGAAATCCTCGACTGCGTATTTCCAGTCGTCAGCCATACCCCGAGAACGGGTTCCAGCCGGAAGTGCGTGCCGTCCGGTCAGCGGATCTTCGTGCCGGGCACGCTGTCCGCGTGGGTGGTGAGAAGGTCCGCGTCCTCGCCCGCCGCGAGCACCATTCCGTTACTCTCGACGCCGAACAGCTCGTTCTTCTCGATGTTCGCGAGCACGACCACACGGGTTCCCGCGAGGCTATCGAGGTCGTGGAGCTGCTTGATCCCCGCGACCACTTGTCGGATTTCGACGCCGAGATCGACCTCCAGACGAGCGAGGTCGTCAGCGCCCTCGATCCCCTCCGCGAGTTCGATCTCGCCAACACGGATGTCGAGGTCCTGAAACCCCTCGAACCCGATCCGCTCGTCGGCGAGCGCCGGGAGATCGGCGTCGGCCCCGGCGGTGTCGTCGGCGTCTTCGTCCGAGGTGTCGTCCGCGCCGCCCTCGCCCGCGGCCTTGATCTGGGTCTCGAGCTGGTCGTTCAACTCCGCGACACGATCGTCCTCGATCTTCTCGAACAGTTCTTCGGGCGCGTCGAAGCTCGCGGGCGGTGCGTCGAGCGCCGCGTCGAGGGTGGCGTCGTGGACCGATCCGGACTCGTCGAGCTGGCTCCAGAGGCGTTCGGCGGTGCTCGGGAGGGTCGGCTCGGCGAGCACCGCGATCGCCTTCGCGAGCTGGACGCAGTCCCGGATGACCGCGCCGCGCTCGGGGTCGTCGAGGTTCCAGGGCTCGTGGCCCTGGATGTACTCGTTGCCGAACTGGGCGAGTTTCACTGGTGCCTGGCCGATCGCCCGAACGGAGTAGTCGTCGACGCCCGCGGCGAAGTCGTCGATCGCGTCCTGGATGCGTTCGGCGACCTCCTCGGAGACATCGCCCTCCGGCGTTCCATCGTAGTTGCGGTGGGCGAAGAGGAGGGAGCGATAGCAGAAGTTGCCGAGCGTGCCCACCAGTTCGCCGTTGACCCGCTCGGCGAACCGTTCCCACGAAAAGTCGACATCCTGCTGGAACCCCGTCCCGGTGGTGACGTAGTACCGGTAGAGATCGGTGTCGAACCCCTCCTCCAAGTAATCGTCCGCCCAGACCGCCCGATTCCGGCTGGTCGAGAACCCCTTGCCGTCGAGGTTGACGAACCCGCTCGCCATCACCGACCGGGGTTCGTTGTAGTCTACTCCGTGGAGCACGGCGGGCCAGAAGACGGTGTGGTGCTGGATGATGTCCCGGCCGATGACGTGGACGATCTCGCCCTCCTCTTGCCACACTTGCTCCCAGTCGTACTCCTCGCTTCCGACGCGTTCGCTGTACTGCTTCGTGGAGGCGACGTACTCGATCGGGGCGTCGACCCAGACGTAGAGTACGAGGTCTTCTCTCCCTGGGTACTCGATTCCCCAGTCGAGATCGCGGGTGATACACCAGTCCTGAAGCTCGCCCTCGATCCACTCGCGAGGCTGGTTTTTCGCGTTCGCGGTCCCGTCGAGTCGGTCGATGAACTCGCCGAGATACTCCTGAAACTCAGAGAGTCGGAGGAACTCGTGCTCGCGGGTGCGGTACTCCGCGGGGTTCCCAGTAATAACGCTGGTGGGCTCCTCGATCTCACCGGGTTCGAGGTGGCGACCACATCCTTCGTCGCACTCGTCGCCGCGGGCGTGCTCGCCGCAGTACGGACACGTCCCTTCCACATAGCGATCGGGCAGGGGTTGGTCGGCTTCGGGGTCCCACGCGACCTCGATTTCCTTCTCGTAGATGTGCCCGCCGTCGTCGAGTTCGCGCACGAACTCCTGGGTAAGTTCGACGTTCGTGTCCTCGCTCGTGTGCCCGTAGTTGTCGAACTCGACATCGAACTTCGGGAACGTTTTTTCGTACTTCTCGTGGTGGCGCAGCGCGAACTCCTCGGGCGAGACGCCCTCGCGCCACGCGTTGACCGCGACGGGCGTGCCGTGCATATCCGATCCGGAGACGAATGCGGTCTCCTGGCCGAGTTTTTCGAGCGCGCGGGCGTAGGCGTCACCGCCGACGTAGGTCCGGAGATGGCCGACGTGGAGATCGCCGTTGGCGTACGGCAGTCCACACGTGACGACCGCCGGGTTCTCGGTGGGGAACGACTCGTGGCTCATGGGTAGCGATACCTCGATGCGGGCCTAAAGCCCGCGGTTTTCCGTTGGCGTGCATTGTCGGTTGTTGGGGGAGCGTCGTGACTGATAGGGATTGTTGTGAGTCATTTCGGTATGTCGCCGACACGGGGTCGGCGACTACCGGTAAACCGTCACAACAATTCCTATGAAAGACGAACGATCGGAGAACGCGCCGGGGTTTCCCCGCCCGCCCGTCGGCACCGCGTCAGCGGGTTCGACGCGCCGGCGGGGCCACCACACGCTACGCGGAGCGCATCGCGTGCGAACGAATAGCACGGTGGACCGTCGGGAACACGCCTTCGTGTCCGAACGCGGGACAGATAACGGTGTTCCTCACACCGAGCAGCCGACACCGATGGTCGTCGGATCGATGAACCCCGGTTCACAGGGCCAAAAACGGCGCGAGCACGCCCACTGTGATGAGCAGCCGGCCGACGCTGCCCGCGAACGCGGCGGCGGCGAACTTCACGTAGTCCTCTTCGAGCACGGTGAACGCGTAGATCGAGATCGTATCCGGGAAGAAGGGGACCGAGAGCGCGAGCGCCATCCCAATGTAGCCGTACTCCCGCGCGAGGTCGACCGTCCGGCGCTCGGACCACTCCACGATATCGAAGCGCGAGTCCCGGAGTCGCTCGGTGATAGGGCCCGACCGGCGTTTGGCTTCGTGACCGATCTCGAAGGCGACCACGCTGCCGGCGGCCTTGCCGAGCCCGCTCACGAGCATCACGACTGCGTAGTCGAGGACCAGCGGAAGGCCAAGATCGAGCCCGGACTCGGCGGCGACGAGCACGACCTCGCTCGGCAGCGGCAACACGACCGCGATCAGAAACGAGTACACCGCGATGATGAGGAGGCCGAGCGGCCCCGTTGCAGTCTCGACCGCCCCCTCCAGCCCGCCGAACTGCAGCGGCACGGCCCCGACGGCGGCGAGATCGGCGAGCACGGCGAACGCGGCGGCCGACGGGAGTGACACGCCCGGGCCTGCACACCCACACGTCCTAAGTGTGGTGTTTGCCGACGCGATCGAGGTCGGTCACGAACTCCCGAAGTGTCTCGCGAGTGACGTGGGGCATACACACGATTCGGAGGTCGCCCGTCGCGGTGCGCGCGATCCGCCAGCCGGCCTCCCGAAGCGCATCGAACTCGGTCTCGGGGAGGGCGGCGGCGACGAGGGGGAGTTCCGGCTCGACGACATCGTAGCCCCGATCGTCGAGCGCAGCGGCGAGCCAGTCGGCGTTCGCTTGGCCGCGCTCGGCCTGCTCGCGATAGCCGTCGGGCCAGAGTTCGTCCATCGCGGCGGCCGCGCTCGCGACGCCCGCTCCGCTCCGGGTCCCCGTGAGACTGGCCTGGGAGGCCGATTCGAGGTACGGCGTGTCGATCGCGAGCGTATCGAGCAGGGCCGAGGAGCGCGCGAGCAGTCCGCCGGCAGGGACGGCCGCCTGGCCGAGCTTGTGGGGATCGATCGTCAGTGTGTCGACGGCAGCGTGATCGAAGCCCCAGTCGTGATCGGTAAAGGGGAGGTGAAAGCCGCCCCACGCGGCGTCGACGTGACACAGTGCGTCCGACTCGCGGACGAGATCGGCGATCGCAGGGATTGGATCGACTCGCCCGTACTCGGTTGATCCGGCGACCCCAACCACCGCGACGGTGTCGCCGTCGACGAGTTCGGCCATCGCTTCGGGATCGGCTCGAAAGTCGTCGTCGAGCGGCGCGGTGCGGAGGGAGAGACCGAGCACATCGGCGGCCTTGTGGAAACTGAAGTGGACGCTCCCGGGCGCGACGACGTTCGCCCGGCCGTTCGTCGCCGGATTGCCGACCGCCCCGCCCGCCCCGCGATCGCGCGCGATCCGCATCGCCTGGATGTTCGCCTCGGTGCCACCGCTGGTGACGTAGCCCGCCGCCTCCGGCCGGCCGGCAATCTCGGCGAGGGTCGACACAGCCTCGCGTTCGAGGTCGGCGACCGTCTCGTAAGTAGCTGGATCGCCGGGGTTCGTCGCGAGGAACTCCTCGGCGGCCGCGCGGGCCGCGGGATGGGGTTCCGTACACATCGAGGAGAGGACCCGAGAGAAATCCTGCGGGGTAGCCCGCTGCATGACTGACGCTGGATCGTGGTGGGTTTAGCCGTTGTGACTTCGACGGATCGCTTCAGTAGCCACGAAGTGATGGCTCGGTTGGTCGTCGACTCAGCGGACGGTATCGAGGATCAGCTTCTGTTCGACCCGCTTGACCTCGTGTTGCACATCTCGAACGGCGTCGATGTTCGCCGAAATCGAGGAGATTCCCTGATTGACGAGGAAGTCCACCATCTTCGATTTCGAGCCGGCCTGGCCGCAGATGCTCGTCTCGACATCGTGTTCGCGGCAGGTTTCGATCGTCTCCTTGATGAGTTCGAGCACCGCGGGGTGGAGCTCGTCGAAGCGGTCGGCGACCTGGCCGTTGTTGCGGTCCACAGCCAAGGTGTACTGGGTGAGGTCGTTGGTACCGAAGGAGGCGAAGTCGATGCCCGCTTTCGCCATCTCGTCGACACAGAGCGCGCTCGCGGGCGTCTCGATCATCACGCCCCACGAGCGCTTGTCGATATCGATGCCGGCCTCTTCCAGTAGGTCGCGCGCCCGCCGGACGTCCTCGGCGTCGTTCACGAGCGGGAGCATGATCTCGACGTTGTCATACCCCATCTCGTACAGCCGGCGGAACGCTTCGAGCTCGTGGACGAACACGTCGGGCGTGTCGAGGCTCCGCCGGATGCCCCGATACCCCAGCATCGGGTTGTGCTCGTCGGGCTCGTCGCCGCCGCCCTGGAGCTGACGGAACTCATCCGTGGGTGCGTCGAGCGTGCGCACCCGGACTGGACGGGGGTAGAACTCGTCGGCCGAGCGCCGGACGCCCTCGACGATCTCGTCGATGTAGGCGTCCTCGCCGTGGTCTTCGATGTACTTCTGGGGGGTCTTGTTCGTCGAGAGGATCATGTGTTCGAGGCGAAGGAGTCCCACACCGTCGGCCCCGGTCGCGGCCGCGCGTTCCGCAGCCTCAGGAATCGAGACGTTGACCTTCACCTCGGTTGCGGTCATCGGTTTGACCGGGGATTGGGGCCGGACCTCCTCGACGGCGTCGCGCTCGCCGTCGGTCGTCCGACCCTCGCGGATCGTGCCCTTGTCGCCGTCGATTGTGACGAGCTGGCCGTCTTCTAAGGCCCCAGTCGCGCTCTGTGAACCCACCACTGCCGGCACGCCGAGTTCACGCGAGACGATGGCGGCGTGGGAGGTCATCCCGCCCTCGTCGGTCACGATGCCGCCCGCACGCTTCATCGCTGGCACCATGTCGGGCGTAGTCATCTCGGTCACGATGAGGTTGCCCTCCTCGACCTTGTCGAGTTGGTCGAGCGTCTCGACTAAGCGAACCGGACCGCTTGCCACGCCAGGGCTCGCGCCGAGGCCAGTCAGAATGACTTCCTCGGCCGTCGTGTCGTCGGCACCGCTGCCGTCGGCAACGCCCGTCTCGGCCCCCGCGTCGGCCTCGGTGATCGTCGTGATCGGCCGGGACTGGAGCATGAATACCTCCCCGTCGAAAACCGCCCACTCCACATCCTGGGGCTCGCCGTAGTGGTCCTCGACCATCTCGCCCAGCTCGACTAACCTGCCGATCTCGCTCTCGTCGAGCACCTGGGCGGTGCGTTTGTCCTCGGGGACCTCGCGCGAGACGGTCTCGCCGGTCTCGCTTTTGACGTACATCGTGTTCTTCTCCGCGACCGTCACGGAGTCGAGGTCGCCGCTCGCCCGGTCGAACACGTAGTTGTCGGGCGAGACCTCGCCCGCGACGACCGCCTCGCCGAGCCCCCACGCGGCCTCGATGATGAGATCGTCCTCGCCGGTCGAGGGATGCGAGGTGAACATCACGCCCGATTTCTCGGCGTCGACCATCCGCTGGATCACCACCGCGATGTCCACCTTGTCGTGCTCGAACCCCTGCTGCTCGCGGTAGTAGATCGCGCGCTGGGTGAACAGCGACGCCCAGCACTCCTGCACCCGCTCGACGAGGTCCTCCTCGGTGACATTCAAAAACGTCTCCTGCTGGCCCGCGAAGGAGGCGTCCGGGAGGTCCTCCGCCGTAGCGGACGAACGCACCGCGACGAACGCCTCGCCGTCGTCGAGGTTGCCGTAGGTCGCGACGATCTCCTTGCGAAGCTCGTCGGGCATCTCGGTGTCGAGGATGAGCTCCTCGGCGCGGGCCTGGGCCTCCGCGAGCGCGGCCGAGTCGTCGGGATCGACGTCGACCGCATCGAAGAGCGCCTCGTCGATTCCGGTCTCTTCGATGAACGAGCGGTAGGTCCCCGCGGTGACGACGAACGCGGGCGGCACGGGCAGTCCGGCACCGGCGAGTTCCCCGAGCGACGCGCCCTTCCCGCCGACGTCGCCGATGTCGTCTTTCCCGACCTCGTCCAGCCAGAGTACTGCCATGTGGATCAACACTCACGAACGTCGATAAAGAAGGTTCCGAACCACGCAGCGAATCCACGCGGCGAACGCAATACTCGCTGCGAATCGTCTATGAGAACGTCCCTCACACTCGTCCATCGGCAGTTAGGCTTCGACGATTTCCTCGACATCGATCGCGGGAACCGCCAGCTTCCCGTCGAGCGCTACCGTTCCGCGACCCCCGACCCGCACCCGCTCGCCGGACGGTGCATCGCCGTCGATGCGGACCGCGACCCGGCCCGGTCGGTCCACGAAGTAACCCTGCTCGAAGGTCATTTCGTTCGTCTCGACGGCTTCGAACTCGCGGAGATACGCCCCGACCGCGCCGCTCGCGGTTCCCGTGACGGGGTCTTCAGGGATGCCCACGCCCGGCGCGAACATCCGGCCGTGGGCGGTCGTGTCGGCGGTGAGTGTGTCGAACGTGACGGCGTACAGCCCGGTCGCGTCGATCGACTCGCAGAGCGTTTCGATCGCAGCCATCTCTGGGTCGCAGTCACCGAGCACCGAGAGAAAGGTGATCGGAACGACCAGAAACGGGAGCCCGGTCGACGCTCTCGCGAGCGGCAGATCGACGTCCGCGATCGCCGCCGGTTCGACGCCGAGCGCGTCGGCCACTCGCTCGGTGTCGAGGTCGACGGTCCGGACCTCGGGATCGTTCTGGGTCATCCAGACCCATTCGCCGTCAATCTCGATGTCGAGCACGCCGACGTTGGTTGCGAGCGTGTACGCACCGTCGTCGATCGTGCCGTCCGCACGGAGCAGCGCGTGACTCGCGATCGTGGCGTGACCGCACAGATCGACTTCAGTGGTGGGCGTGAAGTAGCGCACCCGGCGATCGGCGTCGTCGGAGGGATGGAGAAAGGCGGTCTCGCTCGCGCCGAGTTCGCGCGCGATCGCCTGCATTTGAGCGGCGGGGAGGCCATCAGCGTCGGGCACCACGCCGGCGGCGTTGCCCGCGAGCGGTTCGTCGGTGAAGGCGTCGACCAGGAGCGCCCGGATGGTTCGCATACCGACGGATCGCCGTCAGTCGTCCTCAATCCTCCGGCTGGCCGTTCCACGCTGGCGACCTATGCGCCGTCCGGGCTGGCGACGGTCGCCGGCCGCTCGTACCGACTGGCGAGTTCGAGATACGACGTCGCTCGGTCGTGACCGTCGGCGAGGCGGGCGTGCTCGCGTTCGCGGTCGTACTCGACGAGTCCTTCCCGGTCGAGCGCCGGGAGATGCGTGCGCGCGAGATCGGCGGCGACCCGTCGACACGCGCCGGCCACCGCCGCGATCGGCCGGCCCGCCTCGGCGGCCGCGATCAGGCCGGCGAGGTCACGAAGTGCGAGCCCACCATCGGCTTCGAGCAGCGTATAGAGCACGTATCGGCGACGACGCACAGCGAGGACATCGAAGATGGCGTCGGTGTCGAGCATAGCAGCCGCGTCCGCCCGACAGAGTGTGAAACACTTGCGCTCATTTGCAAGGCTGTTATCCGCTGTGCTGATAGCACCCCCTGAGGACCGTTCGACGAACAGGGTTAACCGAGCCGGCCACCGAGACACGCCGGAACCACCATGTCCGAACTGCCGGACGATTTCACCTGCACTGTCACCAACTGGGAGTATATCTACGGTCGGTGCCGGGCGGTCGCCGACGAGATCAAGCGCTCGGGGTTCGAACCGGAGGTGGTTGTCGCGCTCGCCCGCGGCGGCTGGTTCGCGGGCCGGTGTCTGTGTGATTTCCTCGGGCTCGACGACCTCACCAGTCTGAAAATGGAACACTACGTCGGGACCGCCGCCAAAAGCGGCGAGCCCGAGATCAGGTATCCGATGCCCGAGGGCTCGGTCGCAGGCAAGGACGTGCTCATCATCGACGACATCGCCGACACCGGCGGATCGATCGAACACGCCCACGAGTACGTCCTCGACCGCGATCCCGACGGCGTCCGCACCGCGACGCTCCAACTCCTCGGGACCAGCGAGTTCGAACCCGACTACGTGGGCGAGCGCCTCGACGAGTGGGCGTGGATCGTCTACCCCTGGAACTTCATCGAGGACATGATCGATCTCGTGAGCGGCGTTATGGGCCGGACCGACCGCAAGACGGTCTCGACCGAGGTGATCCGCGACCTCCTTGCCGACCACCACGACCTCGATCGGATCGGGATGGAGGTCGCCCAGCCAAACCGGTTAGGAGAGGTGCTGGCGGAGATGCACCGCCGCGACGTGATCGAACCAACCGACACCGACGAGTGGCGACTCGTCGACTGACGATCCAGCGCCTCCGGACGACGCTCTGGGCGTGCTGGAAGATGAGCCGCCCCGCACAGCTCCCCCTGGTGCTCGTCGTCTACGCGCTCGGTGCGAAGATTGCGCTGTCGAGTGGGGCGTCCCTTGATATAGCTGGGCTCGCGACCGGCGGCGTGGCGCTGCTCGCCGTCGCCGCGAGCGTTCACTACGCCAACGAATACGCCGACCACGCGACCGACGCGCTGACCGATCGGACGCCGTTTTCGGGCGGGAGCGGCGCGCTCGCGCGGACGGGACTCCCCCGGAGCCTCGCGCTCCGTGCCGGGATCGTTGCGCTCGTCGTCGGCTCGGTCGTCGCGCTAGTCGGGATCGTCCTCGGCGTCCTCCCGCGTCCCGCAGTTGCGCTGTTGGCGGTTATCGCGTGGTTCGGCTGGCAGTACTCGGTGGGGCCGCTCCGGCTCGCGTGGCGCGGCTGGGGCGAGCTCGACAACGCCGCGCTCGGCGGCCTCGTGCTGCCGGCGTACGGTGCGGCCGTCCTCGACGGCCCGGTTTGGAGAACGCTGCTCGCGTGTGTGCCCCTCTTCTTGCTCGTGTTCGCCAATCTGCTGGCGACCCAGTGGCCCGACCGGCGGGCCGACGCCGCCGTCGGGAAGCGAACGCTCGTCACGCGGTGGTCGCCGCGACGGCTCAGGCTGCTGTACGTTGGATCGGTCGGCCTGGCGTTCGGATCGCTTCCCGTGCTGGCGGGCGGAGCGCTTCCGGTCGTCGTCGCGGCGGCGAGCGTGGCTGTCCTGCCGGTATCGGTGTGGGGGGCGATGGGGTACACCCAGCGTCGGGTCCCGTTCCCGAGCGTCGCCGCGATGGTGGCGCTCGTCGTTGTCCAGTTACTCGCGTGGTGTGTCGTCTGAGTCGGTTCGCTTCTCTTCCCGTCCCATGACGTACCCGGTGAGGGCACCGGTCGGAATCGTCGCCCAGCCAACGAAAATCGTCCCGACGATGCCGAAGAGGACGAACCCCATCCCGAATTCGAGAACCGCATTGAGCGACGTAAACAGTTCGAACACGTCGTTCACGCTCGAAAACTGCTCCGTAGCCACCCATACCATCGCCGTCGGAGGGATCGAAAGCCACCCAGTGAATCCACCGGCGAGTGCTCCACGGATGGGCAGCGTCCATCGGTCGGAGGACTCAACGATCAACCGCCACATCGCTCGACCGACGAGGCCGCCAACGACGCCAGCGGTACCGGCGAAGAACACGATACTGCCGGTGCCCCCGTTTCCGGCGAGAGAGAACAGGAGGACATCGACGACACCCAGCAACGCGAACGTACCTGTGGCACCGGGATTTCGGGTCATTGTAACTCACTCCACGTGACTGGGTACGACTGAGACCCCGCGTTCATTCAGCGGAGAGTGTTTCATTGTCGGATAGTACAGCGCGGAAACCAATAACAATGTCGTGTCGATTGCAAAAATCCTCTCAGAGCGTTCGATCGCGCAGAGACAGTTCGCCACCGCTCTCCCGTCGATTGTGGGGACGCCACCGATGACAACCGCTCGTGTTGTTCACTCGCCCGAACCGGTTGTTCCTGCGTCGGCGAATCGCCCGAGCGCGAGCGACCAGTCGTAGGAGCGATACCGGATCGCGGGCGTCGCGTCGGCCGGAACGGTCCCGTGGTCGCGAAGCAGCGTTCGAATCCCGCGCCGGCCGCCGAAGTCACCGTGATACCACAGCATGTGTCGCGGCACACGAGCCACGTCGCGAGCGGGGTCGTACGCGACTTCCGCTTCCAGAAAGCCCGCCGTCGCAGTGTCGAGCTGCTCGTTGATGGTCCCGTGATCGTATGCGAGGATCGGCGGGCAGCTCTCGGCCCCGCAGTTGAGCGCGAAGTGGATCCGCGGGTCGCGACTGTCGAGGCGATGGACCCGCTCGAACGCGTCGGCGCGTCGCGGGAGGTAGCCGAGGCCAAGTGAGTGCCGCGAGCGCCGGAGAAGGCCGTGTTCGACGTCGTCGAGGCTCAGTTCGTGACCCGCGACCGCAACGACCGCCGCACCGAAAAACCGGCGACGGTCGTCGTACTGTTCGGGTGCGGCGTCGAGTAGGAGCTGGACGTGGGCGTTGTAGACGTTGAGCCAGAAGGCGAGCCGGCGGTCGTCGGTGGCGAGTGTGTCACGGAGCGCTGCCGGCGGGAGGTCGCGGAGCGATCGTTCGTAGCGTCGCGTCGGCTCGCTGTAGCGAACCGCCTGGAGGAGGTCCGCAGCCAGCGCCAGCGGGGTAGTCTCCTCAGCACGATCGATGTCCGACGTGCGTCCGGTGTCTGACTGATTCTCGGTGTCGGCACGAACCACGGTCGATCGAGGGCCGGAGCTGCGATGGCCCTTTTCCCGTCATGTTTTAGCCGCGCACACGCGATTGGACGGTGTATGATCGGCATCATCGGCGGAAGCGGGATCTACGAGGCGTTCGATCTCGAAAACGTCCACGAGGAGGCGGTCGAGACACCGTTCGGCGATCCGAGCGCGCCGATCACGGTTGGCGGGCTCGACGGTTCCGAGGTGGTCTTTCTCCCACGACACGGCCGCGATCACCAGTTCTCGCCGACCGACGCGCCGTATCGGGCGAACATCCACGCACTGAAACAGCTCGGCGTCGAGCGGGTGCTCGCGACCAACGCCGTGGGGAGCCTCCGCGACGATCTCCCGCCGCAAACGCTGGTGGTTCCCGACCAGCTGTTCGATCGGACCCGCCACCGGCCGTACACCTTCTTCGGCGACGGGATGGTGGTCCACATGGAGTTCGCCGAGCCGTACTGCCCGCATATGAGTACTCACCTCGCCGAATCCGCGGACGCGGCCACCGACGAGGGCGCACGCGAGGGTGGTACATATGTGTGCATCGAGGGGCCCCAATACTCGACGAAGGCCGAGTCGGAGTGGTTCCGCGACCAGGGTTGGGACCTTGCCGGCATGACGGCGGTCCCCGAGGCAAAACTCGCCCGCGAGGCCGAGCTGTGCTACGCGACCGTGACAGGAATCACCGACTGGGGCGTCTGGAAGGGTACAGTTGAGGACCGCCTCGGCGATGTCCTCGAAAACGCCGCCGCGAACGAGGAAGCCATCAACGCCACTCTCGAAGGCGCGATCCGAACGCTGCCCGACAAGCGCGAGTGTGATTGCGAGCACGCCCTGAAGGGAACGATCAACACCCCGAGCGAGGCGGTCCCCGACGCAACGAAAGCACGCGTCGACCTGCTTGCCGGCGAGTATCTCGACTGAGCCGGCTCTATCCCGCTCGGTCGGGATGGACCGATCGACGTGGGCTCTCGTGTCGATTCACGACCGGCCGTCGTCGCGAACGTATTCGAGCGCCGCAACGAACTGGTCAAGGTCGACCCTGCCCTCGGTTTCGGCCAGGCGCTCCCGAATTCGCTCCGGCGTCATGGTTAACGTTACCATGCAACTCGGAAGGATATGACTCTTTTGCCGATTGGCATCGTACTGCCAGGTTCGGGTGTCCTCAAGCGTCCGTCTATCCGGTCACCCTGTATCGAACCCCTGCGACGCCGAAGAGTCGAGCGCGTCAGTCCGCGATCGCTTCCGTCGAGCCGGTGTCGGCGTTCGGGTTCTGAATCCAGAGATCGCCGAACAGCTCATCCTGTTCGAGCCGGACGTGACCCCGGTGTGAGAGGAAGAGAATAGCGAGGAAGGTCTCGACGCGCGACCCGCCCGACTCCTCGATTTCGGCGTAGAGCACCTCCTCGCGCCCGGCGTCGTACTGGGTTCTGAGGGCACGCTGGACGTCCGCGATGATGGCCTCGATGTCCTCGCCGTGAGCCGTCCCAGTCACGTCGGCCTCGGTCGGCTCGTCGTCGACCCGGAGATCGTCGCCCGACCGGTATTCGAGGCTCTGGGTACCGCGTTGAAATCCCTTCGGCGAGCCGTCGGTGTCGTAGGTTCGGGACTCCTTCCACCACGAGTCGCGTTCTGCCTCGCGGAGCTCTCGGACGAGTTCGTCGAGCGTTTCGGGCGTGCCACGGGCCTGTTTCCGGTCGAGCCGGCGGTCCATCTCGTCTTCGAGCGCGGCCACCGGGTCCGGGCCGAACTCGCCCTCATCCGCTCCGCCCTCGGGGCCCCATGCCTCTTCCCACGGTTCGGGTGCGGGTTCTGGCTCCGGGTCGTCGGGTTCAAGCAGCGCATCGCTTTTCATCCGGAGGAGCACGCTTGCGTAAAACAGCGCCCGACCGGAGGTCCGGAGGTCGGCAGCGTCGAGCCGCGAGAGGAAGGCGTCGGTGACCTCGACCACGTCGATGTCCCATGGCTCGATCTCGCCCTCCTCGGCCAGTCTGACAAGCAACTCGACCGGCTCGACTTCCTCGTCAGATTCGTCCGCGCCGCTGTCGATCTCGTCGGCAGCATCGCCGGTCGCTTCCGCCACATCCGCCGGAGTCGCGCGGTCGGGCGCGTCAGTCATCCGCCGGAGCCTCCTGGGCACCGAGTTCGATCCCGGTCACTGCCGAGACGTTGTCGCCCTGCATCGTGACCCCGATCGCGCGCTCGGAGCGTTCGAGCATCGCCGACCGATGACTGACCACGATGAACTGAGCCTCGCTTGCGAGTTCGTCGACCAGTTCGCCCACGCGCTCGGCGTTGGCCGCATCGAGAAAGGCGTCGATCTCGTCGAGCGCGTAGAAGGGGGCGGGGTTGTGGCGCTGGATCGCGAAGATAAAGGCGAGCGCGGTGAGGGATTTCTCGCCGCCGCTCATCGCGTCCAACCGTTGAATCGGCTTGTCGCCCGGTTGGGCCTTCATCGTCAACCCGCCCTCGAAGGGGTCTTCGGGGTCCTCCAGATGGAGCGTGCCGGACCCGGCAGAGAGCCGCTCGAAGATCGACTCGAACTGCTCGTTGATCGCTTCGTACGAATCCATGAACGTCCCCTTCTTCTGGGCCTCGTAGGACTCGATCCGCTCTGTGATCCCGTCGCGTTCGTCGGTCAAGGTGTCCTTCTTGTCGGTGAGGTCCGTGAGATCGGCCTCGACGGCGTCGTACTCGTCGATGGCGAGCATGTTGACCGGCTCCAACTCCTCCATCTTCCCTTCGATCCGCGCGATCGCGCGTTCGACCTCGTCGTGATCCGGGATATCGTCGGGGTCGTACTCGCCGACGGCCGCGGCGAGTTCGTCGATCTCCCAGTCGAGACGCTCGGCGGTCTCACGCCGGTCGTCGAGGGCGTCCTCGGCCTCGTCCACGATCTCCTGCTGTTCGTCGCGGGTCGCTCGTGCGTCCTGGAGTTCCTCTTTCAGCTCGGCACGATCCTCCTTGAGCTCGGCGAGTTCCTCCTCCAGCTCGGCGACGGCGGCCTCCTTCTCGTCGAGGGTGTCCTCGCGCTCCGCGATCTCGGCTTCGAGCTCCTCGATCCGTTCCTCGTTCTCCGCCTTGCGATTTTGGGCAGTTTCGAGGGTCGCGTGAAGGTCGTCGATCGAGTCCTCGGCGTACTCCTTCTCCAGTTGGAGTTCGTTCAGCCGACCGTCGAGATCGTCCAGCCGATCCTCGCGCTCGTCGATCTCGCCCTCGATCGTGTTGGCCTCCTCGGTGAGCTCCGGCACCCCCGAATCCGCGAGCTCGCTCTCCAGGTCGTCGATCTCGCTTTCGATCCCATCGATCCGGTCGTCGTGGTCGGCGATCGCGGCTTCGAGCTCGCCCATTTCCTCGTCGACCTCCTCGCGGGCAGTCTCGATCTCGCCGATCTCGCTTTCGAGGGACGAAATCTGTTCTTCGACCTCCTCGCGTTCGCGTTCCTTCGCCTCGATGTCGGCCTCGACCTCTCGCACCTGCTCGGCGGCCGCCGAGCGCCGTTCACGCGCGTCGTCGAGGCGCTCCTCGACGTCGCGGACCGCCTCCTTTGCCTCGCGGCGCTCCTCTTCGAGCTCCGCCACCCGATCCGCGACCCGTTTCAGCCGGCCTTCGCTCGACCCGAAGGAGTACCGCGATCCACTTTTCGACCCGCCGGTCATCGCGCCGCTCTTCTCGACGAGTTCGCCCTCCAGCGTGACCAGGCGGTAGTCGCCCATCAGCTCGCGTGCGGTCGCCATCTCCTCGACCACGAGCGTGCTCCCGAGGACGTACGAGAACACACCCGCGTATTCTTGGGGATAGTCGACAAGGTTCGCGGCGAAATCCACCACTCCCTCCTGTCCAGGCAGTTGCGGCAGCGATCGCTGGTGCATCTCGGTCAACGGCAAAAACGTCGCCCGGCCTGCGTTTCTGGATTTGAGATAGTCGATCGCGCGCTCGCCCACGCCGTCGTCGTCGACCACGACGTGGGCCAGCCGCCCGCCCGCGGCGGTTTCACACGCCGTCGCGTACTCGGGATCGACGCCGCCGAGTTGGGCGATCGTGCCGTGAACACCGTCGAGGTTCCCGTTCAAAACTGTCGACACCGCCCGGCCGTACGACGACCCGCTCTCGTCGGTCTTGGCTTCGAGGTCGGCGTATTTCTGCTGGGCGGCCCGCAGTTCCTCTGCGACCTCGTCGAGGTCTTCGTTGCGCTCGCGTTTTTCCGTTTTGAGGTCCGATACGACCGCTTCGATGTTTTCTTCGTTCGTCGCGGCCTTCTCGCGTTCGTCCTGTAGGTCCCCGATCGCGGCTTCGATCTCGGGGATTCGCTCGCGTGCCTCGTCGAGTTCTGACTCGGTTTCGTCCTGTTCGGTCGACCGCCGTCGCGCCGCATCGAGCAGCCGGTCCTGTTCGCGCTGTTTCTCGTTCTTTTCGCTCTTTTCGTCTTCGAGTGCCTCGCGCCGATCAGAGAGATCGGCTTTCAGTTCGTCGTAGGCGGTGTCGGTCGCCTCGATCTCGCTCTCGACCTCGGCGAGATCGTCCTCCAAATCCTCGATTTCGGTCGCGATCGAGGACTTCTCGACTTTCACTTCTCGACTATCGCTTTCGAGCTCGTCGACGGTTTCCTGCTTGCGGTCGATGTCGACGAACGCCTGGCGGCGCTCGTTCTCGGCCTCGTCGATGCGTTCTTCGGCGGTCTCGATCGTGTCCTCCAGGCGACCGATCTCGCCTTTGACTTCCTCGATCTCGCGCTTGATCGTGAGCTGCTCGTCCTCACCCTTCCGCTCGATCTCGGTGTTGAGGTCGTTGAGATCGCTTTCGAGGCGTGACACCCGGCCTTCGTGCTCATCAAGCTCACGCCGGAGCTCCTCGATTTTTGCCTCGCGTTCGTCGATTGCCTCGCGAGTCTCGGCGAGCGCCTCGCGTTTCTCCTCCAGTTCGGCGGCCTTCCGATAGCTCTCGTACTCCTCTTTTTCGTCGCGGAGATCCTGATATTCGAGTGCGGTCTCGCGTTCGTCTTCCAACTGGGCGAGCCGCTCTTCTTTCTCCTCGATCCGGAGTTCGGCCTCCTCGATCCGGCCCTCGACCACTTCGAGCTCCTCGAAGGCGTCCTCCTTTTTCGCGTCGAACGCCGCGACGCCCGCGATCTCGTCGATGATCTCGCGGCGCTCGCCCGCGGTCATGTTGATTATTCCGGTCACATCGCCCTGCATCACGACGTTGTACCCCTCCGGGGTGACGCCGGCCTGGGCGAGCAGGTCCTGAATGTCGGCGAGGTTCACCGACCGGCCGTTGATGTAGTAGTAGGAGTAGTAGTTGTCCTCGGTCTGTTTGACCCGGCGCTTGACGGTGATTTCGTCGACACTCCCGACGTCCTCGGTGCCGGCGGCGCTCTCGACCTCGGCGCGGGTGAGGGTGCCATCCTCGTTGTCGAGGACGACCGCGACGCTCGCCTCTCGGGTGCCGCCGACCCCGCTGCCGTCGTCGTGCGCGGGGTTGTAGATCAGGTCAGTGAGCTTCCGCGCTCGGATTCCTCGGGTGCGGGCGAGCCCGAGCGCGAACAGCACGGCGTCGATGATGTTCGACTTGCCCGAACCGTTCGGGCCGCTCACCGTAGTAAAATCCTCGTAGAAGGGGATGCGGGTCTTCCGGCCGAAGCTCTTGAAGTTGTCTAAGACGAGCGTCTTGATGTTCATGGGGTGCTCGTGGGGGCGTTACGCGACGATGATATCGTCGGCCTCCGTCGTATCTTCCGTGTCGTCGTCGGCGTGTTTATCTCCTTCGACAGCGGCGTCGACGGCGCTTGCTTCGGTATCGACCTCGGTTTCGGGCGTCGTGCCGACGCCGGCCTCGATGTACTCCTCCGAGTCGTCGGTTTCGAGCTCGCGAAGTCGGTCCCTGGTCTCGACGAGCTCCTTGGTGAGGCCATTTACTGTGGCTTCGAGTTCGGTGACCCGCGTTTCGAGTTCCTCGACGCGATTGCCGCTCATGGGAGGTAGCGTCGGCCTGCGCTTATAAACGTGCGTCAGACACGGGTAACGGAGGCGATAGATCCGCCGTCGGGACGAACGACACGCGTCACAACGGGTTACTGCTCGGTTCCGTCGCCGAGTTTGCCGGCCACCGCGCCGGCGAGCGGGCCGAGCCGTGCGGCCCCCAGCGCCGCGACGAGCACACCCCCGAGGGTGTTGTAGAACAGATCGAACACGATATCGCTCACGCCACGTTGGGCGAGCACCGCATCCCCGCCGAGCACGGCCGCAGCACCGCCCGAGGCGAACTCGAGGATCTCCCAGAGCACGCCGAACGCGAGCACGAACACTAACACGAACCCGAACAGGTAGCCCGGCGGGATCGTCAGGTCGTCATAGTGCTCATCGAGCGCGCGGGCGGTGGTGTAGCCCGCGCCGGCAACGATCGACGCCGAGAGCGCGTGCGTCACCGAATCGTACCACCCGAACCACTCGTAGGGGCCGAGCGCTCCGACCGCGTGGAGGAACACCGCGGTCGTGATCCACAGCGCGAGTCCCGCGTTCATCGGGAGCTGGAGGTCGTCGTTGAGATAGCCCGGCAGGAAGGTGATGAGAAACGCGATGCCGGCGTTGATCACCAGCCCCCAGTTGAACGTCACCAGTGCGTAGAGGGTGATGGCGGCCAGTAGCGCCTGCATCGCTCGGACGATCCACAGCAGCCAGTCGTCGTCGAGATCCAGCCGCTCGGCGACCGTCATGGGTTGCCTCCACTTCCGTCGGTGGTCGATCCCATCCGGAACGTCCGTCCGCCCTCGCTACCCTGTCGACCGAAGTAGTACGCGAAGAGGGGACCCCCGAGCACGCTCACTGCCGTGGCGATCACCATGTCCCACATCAGCGGGGTCTGGCCCTCGATCAGCGCAGTCCCGAGCGCCGCATCGGAGGCGAACTGGACGAGCGACCAGAGGCCGGCGGTCGCCATCGTGAGCAACACGACCAGGACGGCCCCAAAGCGCGGGGGCATCTCCATCGGCGAGAAGACGTGGAGTTCGACGACGATCAGCACCGCGAGGCCGACGATCCCCACGAACGTCGCGGTGTCGGCGAGGGCGTCCGGCAGCGCGAGAAACCGACTCGCGGTCGGCACCGTTACGAGGACAAGCACCTCCCACGGCGGCATCACCGACCCATTCCGGAACGCGACCGCCGGTACGAGCGCGATGGCGATGGCGACGCCCGCAAGTACCGTCCAGACGGGCTCGCCGAAGACGGCGCTCGCCGCCGCAGCCAGCGCCAGCGCGCCGACGACGATCCACGCGAGGGCCGCGTTGGTCCGATCATCCTCGACGACCGTGGTCAGTGCCATCGATCCTCATTGGCAGCGAACGTCGTCTCGGCTCTCGGGGTGAAACGAATCATCGGTCGGTGAATCGATGGATCGCGATCGGTTTATAGCTACCCTTCGCCGTTCCGTGGCCTACCGGCGACACCGTGCTGACCGCGGACGCCGACCCGCCCACATGTCGTCGCGTCAGTAGTCCCGGTACGTTTTAGCGGGTGCGGACGAAGACGGGCACAATGACTGCCCACGCCGCCGTGGCGCGCGAGCACGCCGTCGTTATCGGGCTCGAAGTTCACGTCCAGCTCGAAACGAGTAGTAAAATTTTCTGTGGCTGCGGCACGGATTTCGAGGACGACGCGCCCAACTCGCACACCTGTCCGACGTGTCTCGGCCTACCAGGCGCGCTCCCGGTGCTGAACGAGGCGGCGGTCGAGGCCGGGCTCAAACTCGCCGCCGCGATCGACGCCGACGTGCCCGAACGGACCCGGTTTCACCGGAAGAACTACTACTACCCAGACCTCCCGAAGAACTTCCAGATCACCCAGTACGACTCGCCGCTGTGCGAGAATGGCGAACTCTCCGTCGCGATCGAGGACGACGAGCGGACGATTGCGATCGAGCGCGCTCACTTGGAGGAAGACCCCGGCAGTCTCCAGCACGCCGGCGGGAGCGGCGGGATCGACACCGCCGAGTACACACGGGTGGACTACAACCGGGCCGGCGTCCCGCTGATGGAGATCGTGACCGAACCCGACTTCCGGGGGCCCGAAGAGGTCAGAGCCTTCCTCGCCAAACTCACCGAGGTGCTCGAATACCTCGACATGTTCGACAGTTCACGGGACGGCTCGCTCCGGGTCGACGCCAACATCTCGCTCGTGCCCGACGAGGACGTTGCGGCCGACGGGACGATCGGGGCTGAGGCGCTTGCGGCAGCCAACCGGACCGAGGTCAAGAACATTTCGAGTCACAAGGGCGCGGAGAAGGCGCTCGCCTACGAGGTCACCCGCCAGCGCAACGCGCTCCAGCGCGATCGGACGATCGAACAGGAAACTCGCCACTGGGACGAATCACGGGGCGTGACGGTCTCGATGCGCTCGAAGGAAGAGGAAAAGGACTACCGCTACTTCGCCGAACCCGACCTCCCTGTTCTCCAGGTCGCCGGCCGGGCCGAGGCGGTCGAAATCCCCGAACTCCCCGACGCCAGACGGGAGCGGTTCCGCGAGGAGTACGGTCTGAGCCCCGCAGCGGCCCGAAAGCTCACTTCCACCCGCGAGGTCGCGGATTTCTACGAGCGGGTGGCCCACCGCTTCGATCCCGATGTCGCGGCGTCGTGGGTCGCCGACAGCCTGCTGGGCGAGCTCAACTATCGCGATATGACGATCGCGGACGTTGAGGGCCGACTCGACGAGTTCGTTCGTCTGGTGGAACTCGCCGAAACGGGGGAGATCACCGAGAAGAACGCCGAGGAGGTCGTGTTGCGCGCGATGCTCGACGAGGGACTGAATCCGGATGAGGTGACCGAGCGCGAGGGGCTCGGGGCCACCGGCGAGGACGAAATCGAGCGCGCGGTCGCGACAGCCATCGACGAGAACCCCGACGCAGTCGAGGACTACCATGCCGGCGAGGACGGGACGCTCAACTTCCTCGTGGGCCAGGTCATGGGGGCCACAGGAGGAAGCGCCGATCCGGGCACGGTGAATCAACTGCTCCGCGACGAACTCGACGGCTGATGTCCCCTCATGCGCGCGGCCACCGCCTGCACGCCCGCGCGTTCCTGTGGTTTGCGAAAGGTTTAGAAACCGTATCGGCCTATCGGACCCAATGATGCGAGGGGGAGGCACCGCCCGATGGAGCTGATCATCACAGAGAAGGAAACCGCAGCGCGAAACATCGCCGACATCCTGAGCGGCGAAAGCGCGGATGTCGAGCGGCGCAACGGCGTCAACGTCTACAAATGGGGCGGTCGGCGATGCGTTGGGCTCTCGGGCCACGTCGTCGAGAACGATTTCCCACCCGAATACGCGAACTGGCGCGATGTCGAACCCGTCGAACTCTTGGACGCCGAGGTGGTCGTCGAGCCCCACGAGAGCCGCGAGAACATCGTCCGCACCCTCCGGCTGCTCGCCAGGAACGCCGACGGCGTCATCATCGCCACTGACTACGACCGCGAGGGCGAACTCATCGGGAAGGAGGCCCACGACATCGTTCGCGAGGTGACCGGCGCCCCCATCCGGCGCGCGCGCTTCTCGTCGTTCGCCGAGCCCGAAGTACGAGAAGCGTTCGACGACCTCGACGACCTCGACTTCGATCTCGCGGCCGCCGGGGAAGCACGCCAGGAGATCGATCTCGTCTGGGGCGCAGCACTCACCCGCTTTCTCTCGCTGTCGGCGAAACAGATGGGAAGTGACTTCATCAGCGTCGGCCGGGTCCAGTCGCCGACTCTCAAACTCGTCGTCGACCGCGAGCGCGAGATCGAGGCGTTCGATCCCGACGACTACTGGGAGCTGTTCGGCGACCTAACCAAGAACGAGTCGACGTTCGAGGCGCAGTACTTCTACGACGACGACGGCAGCGAGGCCGAGCGAGTCTGGGACGAGGAGATCGCCGAGACGGTCTACGACGGCCTCCGGGAGGCGAGCACGGCGGCGGTCGAGGAAGTCCGCCGACGCACGCGGACCGACGACCCGCCCGCCCCGTTCAACACCACCCAGTACATCCGCGCGGCGGGGTCACTGGGCTACTCCGCCCAGCGCGCGATGAGCCTCGCCGAAGAGCTCTACACCGCGGGGTACATCACCTATCCCCGGACCGACAACAGGGTGTATCCCGACGATCTCGACGTCGAGGAGCTCCTCGGCGAGTTCACCGACCACCCCGAGTTCGGCGACGACGCCGACGCGCTCTTGGAGGGTGAGCCGACCCCCACCGAGGGCGACGAGGAGACCACCGATCACCCACCGATCCATCCCACCGGGGAGCTCCCCTCGACGACTGAGCTCGGCGACGACGAGCGCGCGGTGTACGAACTCGTCGTCCGGCGCTTCTTCGCCACGGTGGCCGAGCCAGCCGAGTGGGAGCATCTCCGAGTGACCGCCGCGGTCGGCGACCACCGGCTGAAGGCCAACGGCAAACGCTTGCTGGAGCCAGGCTACCACGCGGTCTACCCCTACATCGACGCCACCGAGAACCACGTCCCGGACGTCGAGGAAGACGACGAGCTGCCGGTGAGCGATGTCCGGAGCGAGGCAAAGGAAACCCAGCCGCCGCGCCGTCGCGGCCAGGCGCGGCTGATCGAGACGATGGAATCGATGGGGATCGGCACGAAGGCGACACGACACAACACCATCGAGAAGCTCTACGACCGGGGGTATATCGAGAACGATCCGCCGCGGCCGACGACGCTCGCGAAGACGGTCGTCGACGCTGGCGAACGCTTCGCCGAGCAGGTCGTGAGCGAGACAATGACCGAACAGCTCGAAACGGACATGGATGCGATCGCCGCAGGCGAGGCGACGCCAGAGGAGGTCACGGAGGAATCCCGCGAGATGCTGTCGACTGTTTTCGAGGCGCTCCACGACTCCCGCGAGGCGATCGGTGACTCCCTCCGGAACTCGCTCAAGGCCGACAAGACCCTCGGGCCGTGTCCCGACTGCGGGGCGGCCCTGCTCGTCCGCCGGAGCCGCCACGACTCGTACTTCGTCGGCTGTGACGGCTATCCCGACTGCGAGTTCACGCTGCCGCTTCCCTCCTCAGGCAAACCGGTGATCCAAGAAGAGGCCTGCGACGAGCACGAACTTCAGGAAGTGAAGATGCTCGACGGCCGGAACACGTTCGTTCATGGGTGTCCGATCTGCGCCGCAAATGAGGCCGACGAGACCGAAGATCGGGTGATTGGGGCGTGTCCCGAATGCGGTAGCGGGGCGGGCGCGACGCCGGAGGGGTCGCGAGGCGAAGGCGGCGACGCCGCCGAAGCGGGCGGCGAGCTCGCGATCAAGTCCCTCCGGACGGGCTCGCGTCTCGCCGGCTGTACCCGATACCCGGACTGTGAGTATTCGCTCCCGCTCCCGCGCCGCGGCGAGATCGAGGTCACCGACGAACACTGCGAGGAACACGACTTGCCCGAACTCGTGGTTCACTCGGGCGACGACCCATGGGAGCTCGGCTGTCCAGTGTGTAACTATCAGGAGTACCAGGCACGCCAGGCGGCCACCGACCTCGAAGACCTCGATGGGCTGGGAGCGAAGACCGCCGAGAAGCTCGCCGCCGCCGGAATCGAAAGTTTGGGTGACCTTCGCGAGGGCGAGGCCGACACGGTCGCCGACGAAGTCCAGGGCGTGAGCGCCGACAACGTCCGGAAGTGGCAGGCGAGCGCTGACTGAGGTCTTCGGGGGGTGGTATGGGTGAATGAGTCTACCGTTCGCCCGGCGCTGATGGGGGAATTTCAGGTGCTGAGTGTGACGTTCCCGCTGTTATCGATGCCGATCGTCAGAGGGTCGTCCCCTTCAAAAGTGAACGTTTTTGTGGTCGTGCTCCCGTCAACGGCTACTCGCACGTGGTATTTCCCGGTTTCGTTGAATGCATCTATCTCGGTACTCGATTCCCCCTCCATGATCCTCCCTTCCGAATAGGCCAGTCGTTCGCCGTCTGCGATTTCGACAACAACTGCGTGTCCCGTGTTGTCCTGGTTCGTGATAGCCAGGCTGGTGGGGGAGTCCCCGTTAGTAGCGATTACAGAACAACCCGCTGAGATGGCGAGTGTGCAAACCAACACGCAAAGCGTGAACCGACGGATACGTGGGCGCATATTTCCTCCACCATTTCGTTTCTCAAATATCTTACTGGGCGACATATCGTCCGGACTGTCCGCCGTCATGACGGAAGACGTTTTAGGCCACACTGGAATGAAGACGGTATGAGTGCCCCGTGGGCGGAGTGGGACCACATCGTGAAGCTGGACCCCGACAAGACGCTCGTCGACGGCGAGAGCTACGCCGACGTGTGCGAGACGGGGACCGACGCCATCGAGATCGGCGGAACCACTGGAATGACCGAGGCAAAGATGACCGAGGTCATCGAACCGTGTGCCGCCGCCGGCCGGGAGCACGACGTGCCGGTGTATATCGAGCCGAGCCACCCGGGGACCGTGGTCCACGCCGACGGCCTCGATGGCTATTTGGTTCCAACCGTATTCAACGCCGGCGACATCGCGTGGCTGACCGGCGTCCACAAGGAATGGGCCCGGATGGACACCGAGATCGACTGGGATCGCACCCACACCGAGGCCTACGTCGTGCTGAACCCCGACTCCTCGGTGGCGGAGTACACCCAGGCCAACTGCGATCTCGACGCCGAGGAGGTCGCAGCCTACGCTACGATCGCCGACCGGCTGTTCGGTCAGGAGATCGTCTATCTGGAGTATTCGGGCACGTTCGGTGATCCCGAGGTCGTGGCCGCAGCGAGCGACGCGCTCGACGACGCCACCCTCTTTTACGGCGGCGGAATCGGTGACTACGATTCCGCGCGTGAAATGGGCGGACGCGCCGACACGGTGATCGTCGGCGACCTCGTTCACGACGCGGGCTGCGATGCGGTCCGCGAAACCGTCCGCGGCGCGAAAGCGGCCACCCAAGAGCCCGCCGAACCCGATCGCTGACCGCAGCTCGCGACAGCCGAACAACACGACCGTTCTTATACTATCGGCGCGTACGGAAACGTATGACCGAAGAGGTGCTCTTCGAAACCGAGCAGTCGATGGATCGGAGCGAGATCGCCAGCTACCTGCACACCGTGGCGGACAGACTCGACGCCGGCGAGTCGGTCGGCCTCGAAGCCGGCGACCAGCGCGTGACGCTCGACCCGCCGGCGCGGCCAACGTTCGAGGTCAAGGCCGAACGCGAGTCCGACGGCGGTCCGGACGAGCTAAGCGTCGAGTTCGAGATCGAATGGAATGAGGGCGAGGCGGGCGCTGGTGGGGACGGACGACTCTCGATCGAGTGAGGGAGAGAACGAACAGTCCGATGGTTGAAGAAGCGAGACAGCCGCATGAGCGCCCACCCGAGGAGCGTGAGGAGACCCATCTCCTCGAACAGCGTCGTGCCGAGGGTCGCACCCCCCTCCGAAACGCGGCCGCAAGAATCGCACTGGAGTACGCCACGGCAGTGACGGTCGCAATCGACCCCGAGCGCGGCGAAACACCGTCTCATGCCGGCTTCGAGCACGTTGACGGCGATACCCGGTCGTGGTCCAACGAACCGTTCGCCGGCGACCCCTATCGCGTGTCGCTCCCCGATGGCCGGGCGGCGGCCGAGGCGCTGCTCGATAGCGCCGCCCTATTGTGGGAATTCGTGGTTCATACCGACGAGTCATGGCTCTATCGAACACACGGGTGGGTGAACGTCTCCGCTACCGGACCGGACTACGAACGCGACCTGCGAACGCTCGCCGACGAGCGCGGTGCGGTTCTCGTCCCACTGACAACACTCGGACGCTGGACCGACGGCCAGCGATGGTACGAGATTACTGACGGCCATCTCTCTATCTATCCCGATGACATCGCCGGGAAATCGTGGGAAGAGCGTCAGAAATACACGACACATGGGAGTTATCCCATCGCCGGTATCGAGTGTATCCACATAACTGAAAGTGAGATGACCATCGAGCTGTCCTGGGGAGCCATCGAGGACGATTCGCCGTTCATGCGGGCGGTCGGGGCGGTTATTGGGACTATCGGAGCTGCACTTCCCATCCCAGAGGCCCCCACGGAGATGGATTTCGACTCACAGGAGGCGTTCGCAACGGCCGTCGAGACACTCCTGACCGCGGTGAATCGCGGTAGTTGCGACCGAACCGACGGCGTTTAAGACCGCGGCTCCGAAACTCCGCACCATGCAGGACCGAACGCACGCCGCCGCGGCCACGCCAGGCGAGTCAGTGACGGTTGCGGGCTGGGCACACGAAATCCGCGACCTCGGCGGAATCGCCTTCCTCATCGTCCGGGACCGCACCGGGAAGATTCAGGTCAAATTCGAGAAAGACGCGATGGACGACGACCTTGTGAGAGCGGGCACCGACCTCACCCGCGAGAGCGTCGTCAGGGTCACCGGCGAGGTCGAGGAGGAAGATCGTGCGCCGACCGGCGTCGAGATCGTGCCCGAAACGGTGGACGTGGTCGCACCCGCCGAGCCCGAACTCCCGCTCGATCCCTCGGAGAAGGTCGAGGCCGAACTCCCGACCCGACTCGACAACCGCACCCTCGACCTCCGACGCGGCGAAGCGAAGGCCATCTTCGAGATCCGCGCCGAGGTGCTTCGAGCCGCCCGCGAGGCGTTCCGCGATCTCGATTGTACTGAGATCAACACCCCGAAGATCGTCGCCACCGGAACTGAAGGCGGTACTGAGCTCTTCCCGATCACCTACTTCGGCCAGGAAGCGTTCATGAACCAGTCGCCACAGCTGTTCAAACAGCTGCTGGTCGGCAGCGGTCTCGAACGCGTCTTCGAGGTCGGCCCGATCTTCCGGGCGGAGGAGCACAACACACCCCGTCATCTCAACGAGGCGACCTCGATCGACTTCGAGTCGGCGTTCATCGACCACGAGGAGGCGATGGACGCGTGCGAGCAGGTCGTCCAGGCAGCCTACGAGGGCGTCGCCGCGAACTGCGCCGACCAGCTCGAAACCCTCGGCTACGACGACTTTTCGATCCCAGAGGAGGCGTTCCCACGACTGACCTACGAGGAAGCGATCGAGCGCATCAACGCAACAGGAGAAATCGACGAGCAGTTGGTGTGGGGCGACGACCTCCCGACTGAGGGCGAGAAGGCGCTCGGCAGCGACGTTGGTGGCCACTACTTCGTGACCGACTGGCCCAGCGAGATCAAACCCTTTTATATCAAGGATCACGACGGACAGGAGATTTCGACGGGCTTCGACATGATGGCTCCGAACATGGAGCTCGTCTCGGGCGGCCAGCGTGAGCACCGCCACGACCACCTCGTCGAGGGGTTCGAACAGCAGGGCCTCGACCCCGAGGCGTTCGAATATTACACCAAAATGTTCAAGTATGGGATGCCGCCCCACGCCGGGTGGGCGATCGGGGCCGAGCGTCTCGTCATGACGATGCTCGACCTGCCGAACATCCGCGAAGCCGTCCTCTTCCCGCGAGATCGCCAACGTCTGAGTCCGTGACGAAGACGTTGGGAGCCAGCGAGACGAACGGAGTGAGTCTCGCCGGATCGGCAGCGGCTGTCGCCGTAACTACGATCCGTTTCGTTCTTCGGCCGCTTCAATCAGTTCGTCCGCGCGCT
>Ga0136574_100123_pt1 | contig 27177 bp, 21 predicted proteins | sample AntDeeMetagen134_FD_101383 | JGI IMG/M metagenome (GOLD analysis project Ga0136574, IMG submission 101383) | Saline lake microbial communities from Deep lake, Antarctica - Metagenome #134 | ecosystem: Environmental > Aquatic > Non-marine Saline and Alkaline > Saline | place: Antarctica: Deep lake...
GCTCGTAGGCCATGTCCCCCTTTGGATCGATGACAACACAGCCGTAGCCCTTGCGAACGATCTGGTTAATAACGACTTTCTGCAGGGTGGATTTCCCTTTCCCCGTCGTTCCAAACATCGATATATGTTCGAACCAAGAACTCATTTCGAGTCCCACTTCGCGCGTGGGGTTGTTGCCGCTGGACTGATACCCTAACCAGAGGTTATCGTCTTTGTTCTGCTCGTGATCTTCGACGAAGAGTTTCCGAACGTCCTCGCCCATATATTTGCTTCCATCATTGCTGAACTGGGCGAAATTCATCGTCAGCATCTTGCCTGATTCGGAGCGAGTCTGCCTATACTCTGTGTCGGTAAAGTTGACTGCATACCTACCGGGAGTCGTTGGGAGGTTATTTGCTTCAACTCTCGTACGGTCCTCGCTTGTTGACTGTTCGGCCTCCTCATGCACTGCAGGTAGATCATCTTCGCTCCCGTCTCCGAGAGGGAGAGGCTCGTCTCCGGGCTGAGTCTCGGCGCTCGATCCGTCGACGCCATCCTCGCTTCTCTCTCCTGCGGTAAGTGAAGGCCACGCCGAGTCACTGCGGTTAGATTCTTCAGGGCCAGTGGCTTCAGCCTCAGCCTCGTCGATTTCTTTTGCCTGAATGAGATAGGACTCCTCGATGTGGTCGCCCATCATCCGAATCAGGTTCTCAAAGAGGTGCTCATTCGGCATATCCTCTCGGAGGGCCTCTAAATCGAGATTCCCTTCTTCATACGCTGCACAGGTTTCCAAAAACGGCCCCTTATCTTCGTCTGGCATCTTCGAAGTGATGCTTGTTTCTGGATAGTCGTCTGGGGATACCGATTCTCGGTAGTATGAATCATCGGACGATGAGATGATTTGCTTCGCTTTATCGAGGGTACTCAGCGGCTCATTGGATTCTGGGTCTACAGGAGGGTGTTCATTCACTTCAGCGAAATCCGAATCGTAGACATCATCACCCTTCTCAGAGACAGCCCCATCTTTGTCTTTGGATTTTGCCTCACCGGGAGCCACAGATCCGACGACTGTTTTGACGAAATCTACGTTCGACGTATTGATCTCATCATTGGGGAAGTGAGCGAGAGCAGCGAGTTCCTGTTTCGACAGGTAGACATTGTTATCGTCGAGCTTTCGGTGTGTTGCATCGATGAATTTCTCTTTGGCCTGCACACCGTCGTATCGGTTCGCGACCAGTTGCTGGTTGACCTCTCCATTCTGGTAGAGACTTGTGAATGCGTTCTCGATACCTTTCGCGTGACGTATAGTGGTCTCTGCTCGCTTATCGAAGACAAAGTACCGGATCGTTGCTTGGAACGCTTGTGTGCCCTCAAGATCGCTAATATGTTTAGCAGTGCGTGTGTCTTTCTCAGTTGGGTCGTTTATTACGGGGTCGAAATATGAGTCGACGAACCTCCCCTGTCTCAGTCCACGGGCAACGAGGTCTGCAGATGAGTCTCTCGGCCCGTGCCCATCAGTCCAGTTCTCGGGAGCGGGACTGAAGACAACCTGAAACATTACAGCTTGGCTCTGGTGACCAACTAATTCACTGGTGATATGCTCATATGGGTCGGTCTCGAATTTGTCTGGACCACTGAAAGCCCTGATTGGCGCATACTTACTTTCACGAAGGCTGAATTCGCCACCCGCAATGTGACTCTCACTCGGCACTTCCGGCATACACCGATCCGATGAACCAATTGCTGCATTGGTGTAGGCCCCGCCGATCTGCTTTTGAATCTCATCTTTCTCGTCTTCATTTGGGGTATAGACCATGAATCTGAGCTTCCCACCGGAGAACCACATCTCGAACGAGTAGTGTGGTGGTTTCTTCGACAAGCCCAATCTTTCTTTCCACCAACTCCTGGTGACTTCTGGATCGTGAAATACAGAGATTAGACTTTCTGCTTTCTCAATTCCATCAGACTTACTGTAGGGCCTAACACTCGTCAGGTGGCCATCGAACTGTTTGCTGGCCACACTGAGCTTATTATAATCACCTGCATGAAAGCGTAGAGCTTCGTACTCGTCATCGGCAAAACGGTCGCCTATTAATTTCCTTATTGACATACGTTTAAGTAATTGACCTACAGACGGCCTTTGATGCTTATCTTATCCACTCACCGAAACTTAATATAAATTTCTAATAACTGCCACCCAATTGATTGTTAGAGTGGGGACAGACAAGCAGATATGTTCGCTGGTGTAAAAATAGGAGACAAGAACCACAGAATAAACGTGACTGCGACTGAGGCGGCAGATCCTCTGGCAGCGTAGTTGAGTCCAATCGCCATCTGGAGTTTCTTTTCGGGGGTCTCTGCACTATTAATGAACCTCGACCGGAATGGGACAATGGTCAGCAATCCTACTAAGCCGATTGCCGATATGTAGGTCATTAGATTGGCAAAGTCTGCTATCTCGGCGTTAGTGCAAACGGTAAGAACCGTCACCGATTGGTCCAATATAACTGGTTCAGTCATATACTTCAGTCCTCCAAACGATCTCTTGACTGACTTTCTAACTGAATCTCGTTGCGGATCGTGCTCTTCCACTCACTCGGATTTTTTATATGTCTAATAGACAGTTCGTTACCGTCCGAAGCTGCACTAGAAAGCTCCAAATGACCCACATCCCATCGGTTCAGTGGGAACGGATTTTTCTCTTCGACGTTGTTGACTTTCGGGTGATCGAGACTGCCTTCATCCTTTTTTGAAAGCACACCCTTCCGAACCCACGTTCGTTGGTTGGTGACGAAATACCAGGTATGGAGCCGGAGGACCTGTGCCCAGAGGATTACACCGATACCACTGAGCGTCAAGAGGATCAACCCGACGAAATACTGTGGTGTTACAGACATTGTCATTCCGAAGGGGAGCTCATTTTGTAGCAACGCGTTTGTCTCTCCTGTGAGATAATGCACACACAGAACAACCCCAACGAGAGTTATGATACATCCTGATGCGTACCTCTTAACTGACCGTAGGATGCTCGGATTTCCGGCGAGTATGATCGACTCATCGTGACCGAACTGACCTGCACCGGGCCAGCTGATCCTCGTAATGTAGCCATCCATCTGGCTGGGGGGAGATTCATTCGTCTCGAAGGTCTCAGAATGAACAGGATCGTCACTGTCAGAATCATCGAATGAGGGTTGATCATCTTCCTCAGTCGAATGGTCCTCCTCATAGCCTTCTATAGAAGCACTCACCTCACTTCCGAGGTCGTAGGGTGTCTCGTCTACGGGGGAACCTTGGTCATCCTCGGAAGTTTCATCATTTGTCGGGATTTTGCTGTCACTAAGTACCGATGCCGATATTAGATCGTCATCGGCTTCGTCGTTTGATGTTTTATCTTTCATATTTATCACTCAGTCAGTCAGCCAGTTCGGTAGCATCTCCGTCCCCGGATGGTGCGGCTTCGGGTTTACTCTCCGACGAACCCGTTCCCGATCCCGATCCCGATCCGAAGAACTCGATTTTTAGGAGTTTACGTTTCTCTTCAATCGACTCATCGGGTTCACCAACATCATACTGCATGGCTATGAGGTCAACTTCGTCTTCGTCAAGGTTGTCGATACCGCTCTTATCACCAAACTGGTTTTTGAGGGCGAACTTGGCTACCGACATCCCCTGTCTCTCGGCTTCCTGCCGTAGACCATCGTGAGACTGGGTGACATCAGATCCATCTCCGTCTTGACCTTTTGAACTTTTCTCCGGGGATTGTACTGTGAGGTCCTTACGATCCGGCTCATCCAGCAGGCTTGGATCTTCTTGTGCTAAGACTCGCTTCCGATTACGTTCCTTGAAAGCGATTTCAGCCCGGACGCGGTTATTGAGCTCGTCTTCGGGGCCTACATAGATTGGGGCACTGGTCGAATTGTAGGTGTCAAGTGCCTGTTTCAGCGACTGTTCCGAGGGCGTATCGAAGTCGGAAACATCCTCGTCGGGGTCGTAATCAATGATCATCTGCTCTGTTCGGGTTGCTCTGATCTGGAGTGGAATACTACGGTCATCGTCACTGATCTGAAGGAGAGCTTGCGAGTAGTCCTTCTTACCGTCTCCCATTTCGGCGTTCTCGATATAGCTCACCTCGTTTGCATTCATTTTGAGGTACTTTTCGACAACTTCGTCGTCAAGGGAGTCGACCCTATGGAACCTCTTGATCGTGCATTGTTTCGCAATTGCGCGAGCTGTGGCTGTTGCATAGAATTCTTCGGGAGTCTGGGAGATGAGATTGATCGAGAGGTCGAAGTGACGGGAGTGGCGGAACATTTCTTCCAACCCTGACGAGAGAGTTGCATCGCCCATGATTTTGTGAGACTCGTCGATAGTCAGAGCAACCTTATCAGTAGTTGTTTTCGCTTTTTGATACAGTTTCATAAACAATAACTGCATCATAATACCAAGATCGTCAGACTGTTCAGGAATCTGCTGGAGATCCAGGTAGATAGTCCGGTTATCAGATAGCCGAATGTCAGTCGGCTGCGCCAAGTTGTGATATTCGCCTCCCGGTTTAAATGGGTCGAGTGCTACGATTAGCCCCAGCGCGAGGTTCCGCCGCATATCCACCTCTTCTTCGAGTCCTGTGTCGGCGTAGTCATTGACATCTTCGGCCATCATTATCAGGGTCTCTCGCAGATCCATGATGGTCGGACTGTCTTTTGTGTGGGTCTCGACGTTCTCGTTAATCCCGAAGCGAGAGTAGGTCATAGTGATCGCCTGGTCGAGCGCACCCAGTTCTTCGTGCGAGAGTGTCCCACCACTGCCTCGCATCTCAAAGAACTGGCTAAAGAACCATTGGAGCTCCTGCTTCTTCATCGTCCACGGGTCGACCTTCCCTTGAGCACGTTCTAAGACGTGTTCAGGTGTGGGTTCGATGTCGAGAGGATTGATCGACTCTCCCCCATTAATTACGAGACGGTCACCATCCAAGGCATTATTCACACCTGAAAAACCGCCCATTGGATCGATGATAAACTGCCGAAAGTCAGAGTAGGCGGCGTCCATACTCATCAGAATTTGAGAACTGGAAAATGACTTCCCCGCTCCGATCATACCTGATGTGTACATATTATAACCGTTTTTCCGGTTGAAAATATCTATTATTACAGGCGTGTATGAGTTCTCATTAACACCGAATAACACACCACCGGGCTCCATGAACGTGTCCTCGACGAAGGGAAACGTCTTGGCCAAGCCTTGGCCCAACATGAGTTGAGTCAGAGCTTTGTTTTTATCTCCGAGGGTGTTCTTCCCGATTGGGCTGTTGGATACCATCGCCTGCTTCTGCCGGAGGGCACACTTGTTTGTCGAGACACCAGCTGTACGATCGAGGTTGTCCATTATCGAGTTGTGGGCGTCCTCTAAATCGTCTTCAGAGTCTGCGTAGATGGTGATATAGAACCCCACATCAAACAGAGTCTCACCCCTCCCAAGGTGCTGCTGCATTGCACCCAGAACATCCTCAGTTTCCTTGACCGCTCCGAGGTTAGGGACCCATCTTGAGAAGTCACCAGTCCGTTTGTCGTTCAGTTTTGCTTCTAGATCGCTAAGATGCTCCTCTGCATCAAGATCGTCGTACGGATCGGCGTGGATGCTGGTATCGTAGCTGACGTTCGCGTTCATGATGAGTGCGAGCATCATATTATCCTGCATCAGTGGCGGCCAACCGTCGAGTGAGTATGTCCGGGCAAATGTTCCATCGAGAACAACTTTGTCCTTATACCAGATTGGCTGCTCACACGAGAGATAATTTGCTGGATTCGTCGTTGAGCTTGTCGAGTCACCGTCCGAATCTTCGGAAAGATCTGGACCGTCCTCGTCGTCCTCATCATCGCCTCTCCCCATAACCCGATTAATAAATTCTCGTACCATTATTGTCCTCCAGTGTGGAACTGATCGTCCGAAGCGGTGACCGGCGTCGACGGTTTCCAGTCAGACTCTTCGAGTGGTTTGCGTGTCCAAAAGTTTCGAATGGACTTAGCCACCATCTCACCAGTCATCGCTTGAGTATCGGCCTGATTGATCTGAGCGAGACCTCTGATAACTGTCTTTCTTCGCTTTTCAGCAAGGCTCTTCAGTTTCTCATCAGCAGTTTTAGTGCCAGTACCAGAGTTCATTCGACCTTGTAGGAACTTCCCGACAGGCGAATCAGTACCAATGAAATTGATGTTGAATGGTCCAGAGTCGCCAATGGTCTGTCGAGCAGGGTTTGCTCTCACTAAGATCTGGTACTGTCTGTTGTTCATCCCCATGCTTCTGATTTCTTGATCTAATTGCATCATTTTTACACGAACAAACTGCTGAAAGATCGGCCGACGGGTCACATCTTGATCGTCCAACCGTTCTTCAAGATCGTCAATAGACGATTGGAGATCGAATGGGACAGACATAATCCGAATCTGGATCGGGAAGTCGAGCGAATTGAGGAACGAATGGAATTGCTGGATAGCCTTTTTCTTCACATCTTGGTTAGCTAATTTCATTTCCATGCCAGTCACACTAACACCAGCGACGACAGAGCCATCATCTAGCCAGACAAGTCCTTTATCCATATCCACCTGATCAACTTGAGTCAGTTCGACGCTGTTCTCGTTCGTCTCCAAAAAGCCCAACTTCCGGTTCCCGGCAGGATCTCTCCCGCCTGTTTCTGCGGGGTCGTACTGAATGTCGACGTCGTCAATGTCTTCGTCGCTAAGGTTGGTTCGGGTCATGACCTTGTTCAATTTCAAGTAATGGCGCATCGAGAGAAGCCAATAGAGGATCGACTCTTTCGCTGGAATCATCTGGAAGATAAGCCAGTTCATGACCGCGATCACACCAAGGCTGCCGAGATAGCCTTGAAACGTGAGAATGCGGAGATACATAAGGAATGTCGCAATTCCAAATGGTATCAGGATTAGAACCATCAAGTCGCTAGTGTTTCGACCTTTGATGAGTTGGTGAGCTGCTGCCGTACCTTGCGGTACTTGGGTAGCCGGAATTCCTTCTTGTTGAGACATTTAATTACTTCTTACTTACTCAACTAATCCACTCTACTTATTTATTTTGGTGAGTGTGAGTTTGTAAACTGTAAGACAATGAGGTACTCCAAGAGGTGACGAATGCCCGAAAGCAGCCCGATGTTATTCAGTCGGCAGTCAGGCTACCGCCGAATTTGAGTGCTTTCCTTCGGTTGGTCTTCTTGTCCATCTGCTTCTTCTCGAACTTGGCTTCCCTCATTTTCTTCGTGAGCTCTGCAGTCTTGCGTTCCATGTCGTTCTCCAGCGGACTCTGCATAACGCTACTCGCTTCTTTCTGCCTACTAATATCGTTGAGTAGACCCTCAATATCGTCGTTTCTCTCCATGAGCGTGGAGGGATCGACGTCGTCGACTTGGCCCATAGTGAACGAACCGTTCTCCCAACCGGCAGTGGTGTCCATCCGGTCGACTCCACCACTAGGAGCCATCGTTTGTATATCTTGATTGAGGAACGCTGCTGTACTTGCATTTCCGAACCCACTACTGGTCGTACCATCAATGTCGTACATGATCCCATTGTTCGTAGCTTGAGGCATCCTACCACCCAATTCAGCTCCAGAGTACACACCGGGGTAGGCTTCACTGGTTCCGATTTGGGTCAGCCCATTAGGGCCTCCGCGATACACACCGGCGGTCTTGTCCCGCCCTGCAGACGGGTCCAGATCGCGTTCGATAGTCTTAGCCGATACTTCGATCTGGTCGACTTGACCTCCGACATCGTTCTCAGCTTTCGGGACATCGGTTTGAACACTGCGTTCAGACGCTTGAGTGACACCCATCGTGTCAGGCGTGTCTCGTTCGATCTCCGCTTCTTCTGTCGACGACCGATCGTCTCTGACCCAAGGCGTCTCTTCCATATCCTCTGCGAGCGTGTTTGGATCGAGTAACTGTTGGAGCCGATCGTCGAAACTGGGGCCGTCTCCAGTAGCCTGTCGAAGTGAGCTCTGCTTCATGCGCTCGTCGCGTTTCTTCGCTTCTTCGATGAGAATCGCAGATTCACGATCACCAGTGACACTAGCATCGTCCATTGGGAGCGCATCCATTGAGTTAGACATCTCATCTGCAGACATCACGAACGTTCCTCGATCAGTCATCTCAGCGTCGAGGAACGGGTGGTTATCTGGCATATCGTCGGGTATTGCGCTTGGATCGAACTCGTATTCGACCATTCCGTTTTCGGCAGCATTCATAGTGATACCTTCCGGGGAGCTGTGACTGGCTTGACTCGTCGGGGACGTGCTGTATCCTGCACGCCGGCCTTTCTCGTTGTCTTCGTCGGGACCACCAAACGAAACGTATTCAGATCCGTATTCGTCGGTGTCTCCAGATGTCATGCCAGCCATCGGGTTAGACTGGAACTCCCGTCTCGCTGTACTGTTCGATAGTGCGCTGTCGAGATTACTGGTGACGCTTTGACCTGCGGTTGGTTCTCCGTTCTCAAGCGTCCCCGCCATCCCCATTACAGACAACGTTTCCTGATCGAACTCTGTATCGGTCCATTCACTGAATGCCTCAGAGTCAGTAACCCCCCGACTCTTGAACGGGTGTTCTTGGTCGCGTGACGACTCCAGCATACTATTTTGGGTGTCTCTGAAAGTCTCTGCTCTACTTTCATCTAACCCAAGCTGGTCTATCTGGGCGTCGATCATCTTTTCGGCGATATCGTCGAGTTCCACATCACCGTTCTTGATGTTCGATTTTGCATCCGAGAAATTCTTGTTCCAGTTATCGAGCCCCATCTCTGGATCGGTATTGGTGTCACCCAAGGCCCCCTCTTCCGGGGCTGTGAGACGATCCACTCGGTCTTCTGGACTCAATTCAGGACCGCCACCAGTCATTGGGACTCGGTTTTTGACACCTTGCATGAGTTGACCTTCTTTGTTTTTAGCAGCGGCGTTGAAATCACTAAACCGGTCCATGATCCCCCCACTACTTTGTTCGACATCGGGCTCACCTTCATCGCCACCAAATCCGCTGGCTCCTCCAGAGTCCCCGACTGTGTTCGCAAAGGTATTCGCAGCTGCACCTTTCATGCCTCGCTTGGCGAATCCTTTGGCGGCTGCACCAGCACCTCCAGTCATGGCGGCAACTCCCACCGTTGCACCACCGATAATTGCTTTAGATGCGCCTCCAACAACCATCGACCCGGCTTGGAAGTTTTTCAACACGACGTAGGAGCCAATCAAAATGATACCGAGCGCAAGGAATGGTGCAATAGCCCCCTCGTAAGTAGATTCGGCTACAAAACCAACTACGCCAATAGATTCATCTTCAGTTTCGGCTAGGAAGACTGCACCAACACGGAACACAAAGGCCAACGGAATCGACATATAGACTGTGGGGACGAAAAACCCAGAGATCTTGTTAGCAACGCCCTTGGCAGCCGGAAATACATTAGCAACGACTGTCATAAAGACGATGAGTGGGGCAACTCCGTACGTGACCATAGCAATCAGATTCACTGCAAACAGACAACAAAGTAGGAATATGATGATGATGAATACAGGGATGAGTATAATTGCGAGCCCCAGGGCTACTGAACCACCTGAATAGACACTTGCAGCCCCTGCTCCAACAGCGAAGGATGTGATAGCGACCACGAACGCTTCAGTAACATCGGAACCAGGCGATTCTCCTGGTAGGAGTGGGAATCTGATGATCCAGTCGGTGAATACGTACGCAGTGGCCCAGACTAGATCGAGAAGCTGGCGATTGGCTACTAATGCGATAAAACCAAGAGTCAACGTGAAAATCGACTTTATTGCATTTCCTTCACCCACCCACCCCAATCCAAAACCGATGAGATAGATAAGGAAAAAGAGTCCAAAAAAACCGACCATGAGGTCTGTTAGCCCCTCATTCATGTGAATGAATTTATCGAAGTAGCCGGCCCACATCGGGTTTGCTTCAACACCAGGAACATATGTTGCTGCGGATTCTGGCATTGGCGGTGTAATAATGTGGACAATCAGATCCTCAGCAAAGTCACCAGTAGCATTAGCTGCACCCTTTGAAGAGTCCTCGGAAAAACCACTGATCGCATCTTTCATCCACTTAGTAAATTCACCATCACCAAATGGCCAATTTATTTCAATTCCTTGCATAGGAGTGGTAATAGACAGTCTATCCTCTAGCATTGGTATGTGACCATTTTAGGACCATTTGATATAACGTTATCCCTTAAAAAAGACACTTCATCATCAGCGGAATGGATGAACTTTACCGGTAAATCCGTAGTGGAGAAGGCATAGCAGAAGCAGAGTAGGTCCGAATAAGAATACGGCATACCATAGTCCTTGAGACATCAACAGCATCGCTGCTGAGGTCCCATCGATGCTGTGCTGAATTTGTACTCGGTCTCCTGCCTCAGTATAGAGTAGATCCGACGTTCTTTGATCCCTCGTAGATTGCCTGAACGAAGCGTCAAAGTAGTCTTTCTCGTGTGCGTTGTATGAGAGCACAGCCTCCCCGTTCTCGTCAGTCTGGACAGTGCGGGTTTCTCCAGATCCAGAATGGAACACTTCGATGTTGAGACCACTACTACCACTGGTCTGAATAGGATCGTCGGCGGCTTCATCACGGAGACTAAGATGGATCTCATACTGGTTTGCATCTCGGTCGACAGGCTCGTATTCGATATTCAAGTTAGTTGTGAGTAATTCAGAGTCCTCATTCTCGACCTTACTTACATTCATATCTGCTCCGGGAATTATCGGTTGAGGAGTTACTTGACTGACCGAGAAGTCCTGTGTATTCGATTTTATGCGAATTTCATCGATATTACGCAAGACAAGGTCGGGGTCGCTAATATACATCCCTTTTGGATGCTCGAAATAACGAACATCACCTCGTGCGTATATGACGTCGGCAAAGTTGTTGTCCAGAATTGACGGTCTCACCCGATATGTAATGACATGGTGTTCAACAGGAGTCACACTTCCGAGAGAGCTATCGTAGTCTCGGTCACGGGTTGTATAATGGCCGTATGGAAGTGACACGTACCCATCATCGGGAATGTCAAATCCGGCGATAGGCTGCGTGGATTCCACATCCACGAAGTAGTCATCATTAAGGCCATTATTTTCGACCGTGTATGACACGTCGACTTTGGGATTGTATATTACAGCAGAGGTAGAATCACTTACTGTGACAAAGTCATAGTGAATTGTCGTACTGGTTTCTTGCCATTCCCTATCAACACAGACACGATATGTTGTTCGTGTTAATTCGCCATCACTGTACGAAGTCCTAGATCGTGTTTCCCAATCCACACAGACCCGTCTGAAGTTTTCTTCCCTCTCTTCTGTCGAGATATCTTTGGTGATATCAAAATGCACCGACTCTTCGGCCTCTACTGAACCCAAATCGAGAGAAACCCGATCTGATTGCTGGTTGCTTGAAGCCGTATCGACGACATCGCCGTTCGAGTCGGTCGCCGTGACCATGATATCTACGTTCGATTCTACGATCGTGTATATCGTTTTTGTCGCTCCCAAACCATAGCCTCTCCTTTCGTTATCTCGGGATGAAATGTCGCTATCGGTGACGTAGGATAGTTCAGCATCTTGGGCGATATATTTCCTCTTGTTTTCTTCAGCTGTATATCGGCCGTGCGTAGATGATCCGGGATCAAAGAGCGCATGAGGGCCAACCCAGATGATATCTGCATAAGCGTTTGAGATCAGAAAACTGTCTTCGACCTCGCCGTGACTCGGATCTTCACCTGAAGTGGAAAATCGGTGTGAATTTCGATTCCACTCAAGATGGGCCTCAGTTGGTTGTGGTTGAGTGTCTAAGCCCAAAACCATCTGTGAGAGCCGTCTGAGACCATCATCCCCCAAACGCTGTTCGTATAGATCGTAGAAGGCGTTGTATTTCTCACCATTTTCGTCAATCGTAGAGACACTTCCCCAAAGAGACGTGTATTCTTCATCGGAAATTCCAATTCCTGAGACACGCTCTGGTGGCAACCACTCTTCGTCATCGTCACCCCAATTCCAGTATGACGCTGAAACGGGAGCTGAAAATGCCACAAGGGAGATGGAAAATACAAGCAGGATACACGTCGCGATTGAGAGAATACGTACTCGTCGGTCGGTAATGTCCATTTTTTGTGAAAGAAAGCAGTTCCTATTAGAAAGGAACGTATCCAACGGCAACCAGTGCGGTATTGAGTTGATCGACGAGAATAGGCGCGGCCATCTCGGCTGTATTGGTCTCCTCGATACCTTCTCCGAGATCAGTCCGAATGTACTGCTGGAACACTTGCCACGAACCGGCAACAGCTGCGATACCCCACGCTATTGCGATCCGCTTCATTGCCCCACTACTGTCGTTACTGAAGCCAGCCTTGAAGACGTAGAAAAGACCGTAGAGGAACAGTGCCGCAGCACCAACAGATGCGATCTCACCACCAACGTTATCAACGAGGTTCCAGGCGAGGTCACTCGGCGACGTTGTTGCGGCCACTGGCATCGAGAAAGCCAGTGTCATCGCGATACTCGTAATTAATCCACTTGCTGCGTATCTGTGATATTTATTTGATTTCATTTTTGGTCCCTGTTGTGTTCTACAGCCGTGTAGAATCTGGGTCGCTTAGGTTAGTACAAACTAGCTATCCATAGCAACTGATTTAAATATTTCCCATCTAGCCTTTTTGAAAACTAACAACATAGTGCCACTTGTCAGGGTTGAGACCAGAATCCTTTGATTACAGCCCCGATCGTATCCTTTGGTACTTCGACGAACTCAGACCGTTCTTGCTTGCTCAAGAGTTCTGAGACAGACTTTCGGCCGCCGGGAGTGTATCTTTGGTCGATCAACACTCGTGTCCCAACATCAGAGCTGTTTCTGATCACGCGCCCGATGGCCTGCCGAGTCTTATAGAGCGCAGGCACAGAGAACGAATAATCAAATGCGTTTTCCCGACCGAAACGGACAGCATATGCGGTTTTTATCGCTTCCGAATGGTTAGAGTAGGGATTCGTGAGAGGGACACCGCAGACGATAACATTAGATAGACGATCTCCGCTGTAGTCGACGCCCTCAGTCAACGTTCCGCGCAGCGAGGTCGTCAGGACCGCCGCCTCTTCTTTCTCGAAACGGGATTTCATCTCTATCGTCTCGTCGTTGGATGATGACTGGTCGACGTAGACTTTCTTGTCCAGCCAATCCTCGACGAGATCCCCGATCCATGCAGCTTCATTGTACGAGGGCATACAGATCATCGTATTCCCTTCGGCGTTGTCGATCACGTCAGTGATAGCCTCAGCGTACTCCTTCCGAACAACGTTAAATTTTGTACTGTTTTCACGGTTTCCACCAGTGAAGCTCGTGAGGGGTACAATATACGAGCCTCTATTCTCTTCTGGAAAATTCAAATCGAACACATCCGACGCCGTGGGCTGTTCTAGCTGGTCTATACCGACTGTCTGTTCGTAAACCTCGACCGGCGAGAGGGTCGCGCTCATGAGCATACCGCCTCCAAACTGTGAAAAGATCCGCTGGAGGTCGTATGCTGGGATACAGTTTTGCAGCTTTATTGAGCAAGAATAGCTTTCCTGATACGGCCGATCATCATCGTACGACCACTGTGACCCCTTTTCGCGACGTGCTGAAAGGGATAGCTCACAGAAGTAATCCAGATCGTCGGCGTACACCTTCTGGGTGATAAGTTGGCTGACTTTCTCGACTGCGTAGACAGTCTTCCCGTCGACGTACTCACTGTAATTCGAGAGGACTTTGAGAGCGCCACCGATTCCTTTGCCGGTATATTGAGCGTCGGTGTAGAATTCCTCACTGAAGTCCTGGTGTTCAAGCCACAAATCGAATTGATCCGTTTGCACTTCTTCGGGGTCCCTGAAAGGGATTGAGTCATTAGCTTTGATCTTCCCTTTGCTGGCCCGATCACTCAAGTGAGCATTCGTGACCCTGTCAATCATTGACTGCAATTCGTCGAGGAACCGTAAGAGCATCTTCGCTCCCGACAGAGATGTAGAGTACTGCGATAACTTCTCTTCAACTTTATCTCTTGTTTCAGCCCTCATATCGCTATATGCCTGATGGAGAGCGTCTATTTCATCTGCGGCTTCGTCAAGTTCCGATCGAGTCACTGAACCGCTGAGGTAATCTCGAACTTTCTCGACGAGCATATGACTCTCGTCGACGACCAAGAGAGTCGACTCGTCGATGATAGACTTCGTGACGGCCTCAACTGTCCCTCGATGAAAGACGTGTGCATAGTTGCCGATGACGATCTCGGCAGAATCAATCCCGTCTTTCATACCTGAATAGGGGCACGTCCCCAACTGAGTCGCCTTCTGGCGGAGTGTGTTGGCATCTAAGACTTGCCCGGAGTAGTTGATGGTTCTATTCGAGAGTTCGTCGTCGACGAGCTTCTGAGCGTAGTAGGGGCATACATCTGCCCCATCGAAATTGATTGGTTCCGGTTCGAACTGAGCGTCTTCGATGTTCTCGTGGGTCACCCCACGTTCTTCTAACCGGCGTTGGTGCTTTGCATCTACCATTCGAGATTCAGCTGACTCCACAATGCTTCGTGCGCCATCAAAGAGTTCACCACCGGCACTGAAGCTTTCTTGATGAGCCTTGTCGTACGTATTATTGATCAACGATGGACATTTGTGTGATACCGACTCTGGAGAAATCGCAGAGGAATCAACATACGGGCAGAGGTCTCCCCGACCGACAATGGTCAGAGATGTTGGTGGAGTAAAATGCACAGGGGCTTTGCGAGCGTGGCCGTACTCGTCAATGATTGCGTCCTTGATTGCTTGAATATCGTTCTCAAAGGCAGTTTGTTGCTGCTTCACCGGGGTGATAACGAGGACTCGCTTGTACTGCGTCTGCGGATCTCTAATCACAGACAGTGCAGCCACGGCTCCAATCAAGGTCTTACCAGTTCCGCACGGCCCTTCCAGCTCGTAGTAGCCGTTATCACGGAATGTTTCAATCGCATTTCTAATTGCTACACGTTGGTTCTCGTAAGGCTCCTCGTACGGAAAGAGGCCCTTAATCAGATAATCAATATCAAGGTAATCGTCGCTAGCCCTCTTAGAAGAATGAGGCTCTCCAGTGGCCTGATCGCTATCAACCATTAATAGACCTGAGTCCGGGCAAATAGATGTAGCTTTGGGGTTGAGATGTCAGTTCCCGACCCCGAACGCCTCACCAAATACAAGTCCAAAGCCGAGGGCTGCTTCAACTGCCATCTCGTACGTCCATATGCGCTCGAAGCGGTGGCTATCGTTTGGGGCATCACCGATTAGTTTCACGCTGAACTCAACATTCTTCGTGTAGTCACCGGTGTTATTCTCCAGATCAACGTTGAACTGGCTGATATCGATATCGGGGTGTTCCGTTATCGGAATTGAGCTTCTGTTCTCGAAAAAGTCACTGCCGGGGACCATTTTTGATCCCGATTCAGACGGGACCTGAACACCCATTCGACCAATCTGCGCATACTTCATTACGTCCCCACTTTCGGTTGTCGCTGTTGCGCCATTGATAGTGTCCAGTTTCACAAGGAGTTCCATCTCGATGATGTCTCCTGGAACCATGTCGTCCCAAGCGATCTTGAACATAGTATCGCCGTTCAATTTGAAGGTCTCTATTTTACCACCCACAGTCCTCTCGGAGAATGTGCCCCCCTCGTCGATCTCGACGGTGTGATCGTTCACATCTGCTTTGACGGGTGTACTCATAGCGCGAATTCCAGCAACAGACGGGGCTGCTACCGTCGCGGCTGATGCTGCGATTTTGAGAAAGGTCCGTCGAGCTACTGTAGCTTTACCTTCTGTTGACGATTGGGATTGGTTTTTGTCGTTAGCCATGATTTATCCTGTGCTGAATTCGACCTCGCCGGTGACGTTTACCGAGCCTTCACTGCTGATCACAGTACCGTGTACTTTCTCGTCGGGGATGTAGATCTCGTCGACCACCCGAAAATCTCCGTTCGGCCGTGTCAACACAACCTCTACAGTCATATCGTTCATGATCCCGGATTCGTTCGCTTCACTCTCCGTTAGCACGAGCTCACCAGTTCGGAGTTCGCCGCCACTTTCTGCGGTGTATATCGTGTGGTTAGCATCACCGCTCCCCTGGATGACGAGCGATTTCGTATTACTCGTGGTGAGAAGTGGCCCACTCTCGTAGGCAATTCCGATATTGCTCACAGAGACGAGTTCGAATTCCATTGTTTCGAGTCTCTCACTGGTGTCTCGAGAGATGTCGGTAGCCATACTCACACCGATTCCCCCGATAATGAGGACGACGACTGCGAACACCGCAACAAAGAGAATCGGTGAACTGCCTCTTCGGTCGGACGAGAGGCATTTTTCGGTTCCAATGATCATCTACTATTGAATTAAACACTACCCCCCTACAAAGCTATTTTGCTAAAGAGTCTTGAGATATCAGGGCTCATAGGCAGGATATTCGTCGGTATGGAAAACAGCAATACCAACGACGGAACAGCTATTTAGGGACGGGGTAATCGTAGACAATGCGCTCGTTATCGGGGTGATCAATGGCTGAAACCGTGATCAACGAGGAGCCCGGAGTTACTTCATCATACACATCAACCTCTTCCGTTCCTGGCGAATCCGACCAGTCTAGTATCACTGTACTACCAGACGTAGTATTAAGAAGCGCACCACCACTACCGTAGGTTATATCTTTGCCGTCAACGCGAACGATCAAATCATCTGTATTGCTCACTCCTTGAACAGTGAGCCGGAGTTCTTCCCCACCAGGGTTGCCGTCGATGTCTGCACTTGGAGGGGCCTCGATACTGTTTACAATGCCCATGATTTGACCACTCATTGCGGCAACTGCGATAAGGACGAACAAGCACAGTACCGCAACAGCCAGCACGGGTGAAACCCCACGCTTATCATCATTAATGCGACTTAACCCCGGCAATTTCAATTTTGTAGGTTTTTTACTCATAGCTTCAGTAGTGAATTTATTTCACTAATCACCACACACTTGGTATGAATGTGCGTTATCAAGACATTTACCTCTCCCCACATATAGCTATTGTTTCTATAACTACTTTGTATGAGAGTCGCTAGTCCGTCAAAAGTTATGACGAGATTATCGATCCGTCGACGTCACTTGGATTTCGTGGTAGAAAACGGTGACAGGCTCGCCACCGGTGACCTCCACATTGATTTGCACACGAGAGTCACCAGTATCTGGATCTGTTGAAGCGACCGTTAAGTGCGGATGAGACTCGATATACTCGGACCACCCGGCAGTCTGTTCAGTGAGAATGGTCACACTTTCCGCAGCTCCAATATCGACTAGTTCGGGAGATTGACTCTCAGACAACAGAACAGATTGATCTCGACCGGAACCAAATTGGATATCGTCGTCGTACACAGTTGTGACCAGTGGGAGTATAGCCATCTCGTCGGATCGTCCGGTGAGAGGTGTCCTGATCGAGTCGACCCCTTCGAAGGTGGTTGTTTCGATGATCCCAGTATCGTAGGTAGTGGTGTATCTATCATGAGTCACCTGGAGTGGCTTCGACTCAATCACATAGGTCTCGCTCCCACGTATCGTGATCACAGTCGGTAACGGTTTACTCACCCTTGCATTTAGTGAGTGGATAGTGACGATCTTCGAAGAGGTCGCGAATGTATTCTGACTGCCTAGATCCGCGAAAGATCGAGAGACGTCATCCACATTCTCGAACCCAATTATTGATTGGTCTATTGACTCCCGATCTTCTGTTTCTTGGAGCAGGTCTACACCGGTAGTGCTGATCACGGTAGCAAGAGTGATGACCATTAGAAAGATAATCGCTACACTAATTGCTTCACTGGAACCTCGGTTCGAAGGAATCAACTGACGCTCTCTGGGTGGGTTTAGCAGCACGGTCACACTCCATCCGTAGATTGGAGGTAGAGCTCGTTCTGGGCAGAGTCGTATATTATCTGGATCTTCCCTCCTGTGGCTCCAGAGTTTGCTCTTACTGGTATCGAGGGATCGATCGGGACACTCGTCTCAATCGATAGCTGTGAGGACCTCATTATTAGCTCATTTCCGTCAGAGGATATTTGAGCAGAATACCCTTGAGAAGTTATCTCTTCAGGGGTATCCAAATAGACGGTCGTCTCAATGCCACCACCAGACACCGAGCCACCAGCATCGCTGATTATGGATTCTGTTCGATCATTATCTTGAACAAGGCGGTGTTGGTGTAGCAGCTGTACAGAAATCTCATTGCCGACATACTCGAGATGGTCGACAGTAATTTTCTCTTCTTGCCTTTCAGTGATATCCTCCAAAGTGACCGTCAATGACGATAGAACAAGCAAGCCAATAGTGAACGTAAGCATGTATTGCACTGCTGTCGATGAGGCGCGATTATCTGAGAAAAGCCTCATGGAATACTACCCCCAACCGGGCCGTGAGTGATAAATGTAGTAGTTGAGGTCGTTGCAGTCTCAGATTGGAAGGTAACGTCCAGAACGACTCCGAATGTTGCCGAGTTGGTTTGGAGAGAACTATGCGACCGCTCAATATCTGTAGCGACCATTTCTATGCTCCCGTTTACACGATCCCCGTTGTAGATCGAAATGGAATCTACTGTCGACTGGTCGTATCCGGGGAAGACGTAGCCATCGAAACTTCCCTCGCCTAGATCCAGATATGGATTCTTCGAAGAGTTCGTTCGATATCGTTTCTCACTACTGCCGACCCACAAGGCTTCGACCTCGCTTGGAGCCTCAGCTGGTCTATAGACATAGATATCATACTCATCGGTTTCAACCCGAAACGAGCCGTCTGATTTGGGATCGCTGGTCACTGGTAGATTACTTTCCTCTGTCTGTATCTCGATACCGCCTGTTACAAGGTCTGAGTTGCTCTTGTTGATGATTTCCCAATTGGACAGCCCCGACGCAGTCAGTGTCCCATCAGTACCTGTAGAAACTCTCGTCCCCGAAACTTCATCGACGACTGTGAGGCTCACATCCTCCCTCCGATATTGGCTGGAAGCGGCTATATGGGCCTGCTGATCGTTGATGAGATCGTTCAGATTCCCATGCCCCCGGTTCGATTGGATGAGGGCCGACTGTAGGTTGCTTTCGATATTGGCGATGGCGTCTTCAGCTTCCGATGTTTGTGTAACTCCTTCAGATCGGTCGATGGTGGCCAACAGCCCGTAGTTGAGTAGAATGAGGCTGGCGACGAAGAACGAACCGATGACCACCACAGCCAAGAGATTCATCTGTCCCCTTCTGCTTGCGGTCAGATGACCTAGAACCATACCACCACTCTCACGTAGACCACGTTATAGATTTCATCAGTAGAGGTCGAATCCTTTGCCGATGGTACTGGGTACGAATTCGAATCTGCAAGGGCTTTTGTTCCCCGGTCGATCTGTGACGGTGAATTTCCAGTCCGGTGGTTTTCGGGTGGCGATTGTAGTCTGTCATTGCCATGAAGCGTGAGATACTCTCCTGAAACAACCATTGTTTGTCCAGCAGATCCGGTCGACAAAAACGGGATGCTATCTGGCTGCGCTCTTCTGAGTGTTGAGGCGTTCCCTGCTGGCTGGCTTGAATTGGCCGCAGGAATCAATTCGATGCTCACGGACACGTTATGTTCATCCCTAAACTCGTCGAGCCGATCACCGAATTGGCTTTCGGGCACTTCAAGATATAGTCCGTTATTATCCTGCAATCCCCCCGCGTACGCGAAACGCCTATTATCGTCATCCCAATTCAGGATACTCGATTTTAGAGTCCCGTCTTCGATTGACTGTTGGACCATCTGGTCAAGGTTACCCTGGATAGCAACCTGCTTTTCCCGGTCTTCAGTAGTCAAGTACGGGTCGCTGAGGGGCACTGATGCTGAGGCTGCGATTACCACCCCTAAAAGGAATATAACAGCTATGAGTGCTTCTGTCGTGTGTGCCACACCTCTCTCGTCAACCTTTCCGTTTGAAATCCATCTGCAAATCTGTTCTATCATAAATCTCTCCAGATCGTCAGTGTGATCTTCACTTCGCGGTTGTCGACCATTAAAATATTGTCTGCCGAACTGGTCACTGTGTTGGGGATTGGTTCACCGGCAGATCGAACATCACTAGCATTGTTGAAGATCGATGCAGGGTCTGTTGAACCCACGGGTTCAAACGACACATTGGCGTTGAGACCTTCTTCGAGCCGGAGGTCGCCCGACACATTACCGGACGCAACGAATGAGTTTATCAGAGAGCTAGATACGTCCCCGTCCTCACCAGTCAGGGTGTTATATTCGAGATCAACCAACATACGTTGCGCGTCTACAGTGTAATCCAGATCCGAGTTCTGTGAGTTATATAGTGGCGATCCTGTAAAGAACACTGTCCCACTTATGAAGACGAGTAAAATCAGGAGAGAGATAATATAGTCTATGTTTGTCTGGCCTCGCTCAGACAGACCCATTGGTGACCGATTATCGGCTGTTTTTCGAAGACTTCTAGGGTTGTTAGAAGACATACCACACCCCCATCACGAAACTGAAAAACGCCAAGACGTATTTGAGTCCGGGAGAGTATTCACCGGTTCGGATGTAACCGCAAATGAATCCAGCTAGAGTGCCTTGAAGGATTGCACCGTGATAGAACATTAAAGAGATGGTATCCATCGAAACTGAGTCACCAGATAGAGCATCAATACTAGAAGATCCAACGCTCTGGTAGTCGACAATACGTTCGATAATGAGAGTCTGCATGACTACTAAAGATGCAACAAAAATAAAGAAGATCGCGATAACCACCGTTATCTGCTGGCGAGTCTGAGATTTTCTATCTGAAATGATCTTATCTTGTGTCTCCGATAGCGAACTGGCTGTTTTCAGAACCTCTGTGATATTATTAGAGATTCCCTGTGCGCTCAATATAATCCGAAATAGTCGTGCAAGACGGGGGATTGAGTATTTGTTGTTCGTCTCAATAATCGACCTACTCAACGGAATTCCGAAGTCTTGTTTTTTATACATGGTTCTGAACTCCTGCGACAGCAGCGAGTCACTGTCTTGAGCAGTGATAAGCATGGATTTGCGGAGTGTAATTCCTTGCTCGTTAGTGTTTGCTAATTTGTTCAGATCGTTCGTCAATCCGTCTGTGATTTTCCCGCGCTTGTGGAGACCATGCTCATAAAAGTAGACGAACGGTGCAAATATGATCATAATGGGGATATAGGCCCCTACCAAGGTCATCGTGAAGGAATTCCCGGTTAGATAATCGATACTGAAGCCGATATTACCGGTCAGTATCGCTGAGATGAAGAACAAAAGGGCGATTGGAATAGTCACCCAGAGGACGTACTCAGGGCGGCGTCGAATATACACAAGTGGATCCGACAAGAACCCCACCAGCCTTGACCGGAGCTCATTGATGTAGATCTTATCGAACATCGGGCTTACACCCTTGTAGTCTCCTGCAATCCCTGCTGAGAAGATATTGAGTTCGTTGTCGTCGATGAGTTTAGAACCGTACTCCTCGTCGGGTCTTAGTTTCCCGGAGCCATACGAATTCTCAAAAATGGAGATGACTATCAGAAGCGCAAAGATCTGTATGGTCGGGATCATGATGTAGACCAGCAGCGCCGGGATAGTGGCCCCCACAACACCGATGGCGCTGGCCAATGCTGCGAGGATGATGAAGACCACTGGCACGACACTCATCGTGATATACAATTCATTAAAGAACTCCAGTCTGTCGAGTTCAGCTTTCTGTGTCTGTTTTACTTGAGTCTGGAACGATTCCTTTTGCGACTTGAGAAAGTCGTCCATTTTCCCACCACTGGTAATCGTGGACAGCATATCGTTCAAAAATGTCGCTAGAGATGGGCTAGGAGTAGTTTCGCTCACATTCCCGATTGCAGTATGGTAGTCGTCGGAGAAGCTATCCATGCTGTGAACAATTCGTTGAAACTCAATAGACACCTCCCCGAACGTATCTTTCGAGCGTGCGAGGGCTCGGATGATATCAATCCGGTTCATGTTGCCAGTCGATAGCGAGTACATGAATGCAACCGCGTCAGGCAGTAAGATCTCGATCTCTGCACGGCGTTTTCGGATCGTAGTGATCTGCTGCTTAGAAGCTATCAACACACCCGCAAGACCGCCGATGATCATCAGACTGACTACCAATGATAGGGTGACCAATATCGTTCCGATGGCAATGAGTGCATAGGCCAAGATGATCTCTCCGGCCCCTGAAGCAGGCAACAACCCATCCCAGACAAGCACCTCATTGTAGTACGGAAGAGTCATCGCGACCACGACGAGACTGAACAGACCACCGAACAATGCTCCGAAGCCAAGATAAGCACTGAGGTAGATGTCGACTGGTTCAGACCGAGTCGCTTGGATGAGTGACCGTTCTACACTAGAGATGAATCCTTTTCGTTGCCAGAACAGCTTGCTGTAGAACGGGTAGAAAGCCTGAGCGGTCTTCTTGTACACCCACTCTCTCTTTGACTGCTTTTGCGACTTTGAGAAAGGCGAATCTTCGAGTTCCTCAGACTCGCCCTCCGAAATATCGTCGTGAGAGTATTTAGCCATCTGTATTCCTATTGGTCATCATTGTCTGCATCCACATCTTCATTATATCCGTAGGCCGGCTCCTCGACGTCCTCTTCTACAGGTTCGTCAACCAGATCCTCTTCGTCTATCTTGTTGGGGTTGGAGGACTGCCCATCGATCTGACTCACCTGCGAGAATGTTTGATTGAAGTCGTCCATACTATTGCTGATGTCCATGTAGAGGTCCTCGTTTTGGGTCAAGATGCTTTGTGCCATAGCTCGAATGTCGTGAGGGACGGACGGGCGTGGAACATCGGCTTCTCGTTCTGGGTCGACGTTTATCGATATGTTCTTCATGTCCCGGAAGTGGTCTGTCTCGGCCATGAGGGAATCCTGCGCGATACGAGACAGTACATTGTGTGGTGAGTAGGTGTACCCTTGGATAACGGACGCTACTTGTGCGTAGCTAGTCATCTCGTTGTCGATCAGATAACTCAAAACAACACGTCGCCGGTTTATCTCGCGCCGCAGCTCTTCTTTCGACCAACCGCGTTCGTGACGGATCTGGTCTAGTAACGGGGTGAGCGAGTCCATATGCTCATCGGTGATCTCCCCCTCAAAAACGTCTTTTGTGGGATTCCACTGGAACGCCTGTTCAATCTCGAATTTGTCCGTGTGGCTGTTGTAGTCGCCTAACTCGACGATTGACTTTGCTCGGCGCTCCGAACGACCGCTAATAGAGACTTGAGCTTGGTTGATTATCAAATCTAGACCAGAGAAGGAAGACTCCTCGACGCTGATCGGGTCGGTCGTTAGTCGCGCCCGGACTTGTTCAGGGTCTTTCGCGTGGAACGTTGAATAGGTTGTGTGACCTGTGTTCAGGTTCTGGAAGAGCGAGGTCGCCTCCTCACCCCGAACTTCTCCGAAAACAACATAGTTTGGACGCATTCGGAGGGTATCTTGGAGCAGCTGGAACTCGTCGATGTCATTGGAATCGTCATCGGAGAAAGATTCCCTCGTCATCAAAGAGGTCCAATTAGTTTGGGGGATGTTTATCTCACGAGTGTCTTCTATGGAAACGATTCGTTTGTTCCCAGGTATGAAGAGCGACATGGCGTTCAGACTCGTCGTTTTTCCCGATGCTGTCCCACCTGCAAAGATGGCGGATTTGCCGTTCTCGACAGCGAGCCACAGGTAGACCATCTGATCCAACGAGTACGTACCCCAGTTAATCAAGTCGACTGGGGTGAACGGAATCTCGTTGAAGTGTCGGATCGTGAAATTTGAGCCCTTGTCGGAGATCTCGTCGCCCAACATTAAGATCGACCGCGACCCATCTTCAAGTGTCGCGTCGACGTTGGGCTGCCGTTTTGAAATACCCTTTTCAGCCTTCTGAGCGAGTGCAGTCACGAATTCATCAAGATCCGATTGACCGAACGAGACGTTCGTGACCATTTGGCCGTAGACATTGTGGACGACAAAGACATCACTATTCCAGCCATTGACTGAAATGTCCTCGACCCTCGTATCTTGCATTAGACCGTCGATACGATCGTATCTGATAAAGTCACGGATAATGTAGTAGATGATCTTCTTCGCTTCACGCTTCGAGAGCGATTGGTTGGAGTCATCATTCCCATAACCGCTATTCTGCTCGGTCGGCTTCTTCGTGTTCGTGATATCGTAGAGCCCATCGATACCGGAATTTACTATTTTTGAGAGGTCTGTGAGGTTCTCACCGTCATCGAACAGTTCCTCTGAAACTAAGTTATAATCTCTCAGGAGTTCGAACGCCCTCTCGCGCAGCTTGAATGCTCGTTCTTTCTTGGTGGCGCGAGTTCGGAGAGATTCGTAGTCAAGGGATCGTCGAATTTTGTCTTTTAGAAACGTGACGAGCCTTTGTTCATCAGGGAAGAGATACGGCTCAACGACGTAGTACTGGTATTCTTGCTCTTTCTGGGATTTGTAAATTACAGCGAATACGTACGGCTTGTAAATCCAGTACCGATCCTGCTCGACCAAATGGTGCTTTTCCCTATTCGGCACGATGGCTTCAAGATCGTCGTTCTTAACGACTGTGTCGCCAACATCGTCCGACCTGAAAAATTCATTTAAATTTAGGTCATCAGGGTGGTGCAGCCGACTTCGGGGCTGCTGCCCTGAATACATATCATTCGACATCGTTCAGGATTTATTTTCTCATATGCTTATAGCTACCGGGGTAAGGAAGGTACGCGCATCCTCGAAAGGTTATATACCATGACCGAGTACGGAAAGATGAATGAAATCATCTGCGGGGACTAGTCTCATCAAGACAGGATTCAGTGACTTTGATCGATTATTCGAATCTGAGGGAATTCCACATGGCAGCGTGTGTCTGATCCGTTCGAGTCCGAAAGCAAGTGGGTTTAAATTTCTTCTTTCAGTGGCACAGAAAAATATGGGAAATAGCCACTACATCACGACGACTCACTCTGCTAGAGTAATTTCTAACTCCTTAAAAGGGATGAAAACTAATAGTTCGGAGATTCCTGAAGTCAGAGAGATAGATCCCAGAACAGCAACAGATGTACTTACCGCCGTCAACGAGATGGAGCTTGAATCGGGCGACGTCGTTATTCTCGACTCAATAAATTGTCTGGTAGATAGCAAGCGGAGAGAATTGCTGGATATGTATCGGGAACTGAAACGTGTAGCTGTAGAACAAGGCGCAGTCTTGGTCCTGCATGAAGTCACCGCCGACCCGCACCAGAGCACACCCTCTTTTGTAGATCTTGAATACATGAGCGACCTCTTGTTCGGAATTACTGTGACGATGTCGGACGAAGGTATCTTTCAGAACCTGTGGGTCGAGCGTTTGCCAGTCAACGTATCTCTCAAAGAGTCCAAGAAGAAAAACCGCATTATCACAATGCTCGACACCGGGGGGCGAGTCACGATCAACACAGGAGGTAGTATTTAGATGGCCGAATCCGACCCCTTGGATTCATTGCCCGAACATATGGGCCATATTAACTCCTTTTACGACTTGCTTGAGGTCCCGCCTAACGCGAACCAGGGGGCGATCAAGAAAGCATATAAAAAGAAAATTAGAAAGTATCACCCGGATACTAGTGATGTAGATCATGCCGAACAGGTCACTTTTATTCTCAATGCCGCGATGGACACACTCGACAATCAGAGCGAGCGCATCATGTACAACGAATTAGGTCACGAGAGATACCACCAACAGAAAGTCAGTATGAATAACGTCGACAGTGAACGGACTGTGCAAAAAGAGCAATACGAGCCCTCTGCCTACGAGATGATCAGTTTCTTGGATCTGACTGTTCACAAGAGAGAAGCATGGTGGAAGACGGTACTCAAGTCGACAGGATTCAAGATCACTATTGCCTCAACACTATTACTGAGTGGTCTCTTTCTACTCCTACTGTACATTTAGCCTGTCACTGAATACCTTGATATTTTTCGTCTTGATTTACCTGCTTGTTAGAGTAGTTGAAATGAACCCCCAATCCGCAGTGACGGCACTCATGAACTTCACAGAGCTGACTGTACTGGCCGGCTATGCCCGAAGTGATTGACTCAGCGTAGGTGTACTTGTCATTCGGGCTGCTCGAAACGGTGCGGAGAATGTACTGCATTTTCAAACTCTTGTCGAAGCGCAAAATATACTCCGAGTGGTTCGCGAACCTTGCACTACAACTTGGACAGAAAACGTCTGGTTCCTCAGCAGGCCCATAGAGTCGGTCATCTTCCTCATCGACGTTCTCGTAGTGTGTCACCCTCAAGAAAATGTAATGTTGCTCATCGCACTGTAACTTGATTGTGCGTATCCAGTCTTGATCAATGACGAGATCGCGACCGATCTTCTGATCTGCGTCGGGGGACATCCATGAAACGAACCGCCGAGGGTTTGATTCGTACGCCTCGACAAAGTAGATCACTTCATAATCTTCTGCTTCTGTAGAGACGGACTGCTCGCATAGTGGGCAGTCAATGGTGTACGTTTCCATTCTAATTACTCTGTTAACTAGTGGTCAAGGATGCCCCCTATATACATACCGGTTAGAATATCACTATCGCATAATTATACTGACAAAATTTGAATACGCCTGCTAGCGTGACAGTTTATCATTTGCACATTTAGATGGTTTTTTGGGCGGGATGTCACCAGAACCTTGGCATATATTATTCAGTTTAATTTAATTCTAGAACAAATGCTAGACGAAACACACTATCTCATATGATAACGCCACGCAAAGTATTAAAGCATTAGAGAATGTCAGACGATCATGGGAAATCAAAATCATACAACGTTTGAATTCGGTTACCTACCGACTTCAACGTGTGAGGATTTTGGTCAAGTGATTGACTGTCTAAATGATCCAACACATCTTGTTGCTTTCGGAGATAGCGATAATGTGCCATTCTATTTTACTAGGTCAAAAGTAGATGAAGCGGCTATCGGCTCAATGACTTTCCAAGATACCCCGTGCGTTAAGCTGTACGCTGAGGCCCTGATCGCGTTGACTAATCATTATGACGTCGACCCCTTGACCGTACTACTGAGTGTCGAGGAACACCTCATTGAGA
>Ga0136574_100130_pt1 | contig 26233 bp, 26 predicted proteins | sample AntDeeMetagen134_FD_101383 | JGI IMG/M metagenome (GOLD analysis project Ga0136574, IMG submission 101383) | Saline lake microbial communities from Deep lake, Antarctica - Metagenome #134 | ecosystem: Environmental > Aquatic > Non-marine Saline and Alkaline > Saline | place: Antarctica: Deep lake...
CGGATGCGGTTCGGAGCGAACACAGTGAGCGAGAACCGCAGAAATGCGAACGGTGAGCGAAGCGAACACCGCGAGTGAGAACCGCGGACTATGCGATCGGTGTGTGAACCGTTTCAGTAGTACTATATCACACCGCAAACGGCGTCGGCCCCGGAAGTGGTGTTAGTTCGTCGTTTCGCTCCCAGCGACGTAGAAACCTCCGTTCTCTCCGAAAAACTGTGTTTCCCCAGCCGCCGGTCGCTCGAGACACGGGACGAACGTCAATGCGGTGCGAGAAGGGGTCGTCCTGAACAGGATCATGTCACGAAGTGTGATGGAATTTTGGTCAGACGATCATGAGTCCACTGAGTATCGCTAGCATCCCGAGGCTAATACAGACGCCCCAAAACGGGAGTTCGTCGACGATGCGAAGCAGCGTTCCGATAGTTGCGTAGCCGACGACGGCGGCGGCACCGAGCGCAACTGCCGCAGCGAGGATGCTGATGTCAAGCCCGGAATCCGAGTATGCGAGCAGGCCGCCACCGACAGAGGCCGGGATCGAAAGCAGAAAAGAAAGGCGGAACGATTGTGTGCCGTCGTGCCCGCGGAGCAGGAGCGTTCCGGTGGTTACGCCCGACCGGGATACGCCCGGCAGAATGGCCGATCCCTGTGCGACGCCGACCAGTACCGCGTCGATCCCGTCCGGTGTTGTTCGTCTGCCACCGGGATCTGCGTGCGAAACGTACTGAAATCCACCAGTGAGGACGAGGAACGCACCGATAAGTGTGACGAGTACACCGCCTGTCAGTCTCGAGAACAGATCGATGAGGAGTACGTAGGTCGTGATACCGACGGCACCGGAGACGAGCGTCCCAATGGCGAGAAACGTGAGTACCGCCTGTTCGCCGTCAAAGCGGGTATCCGCCCGCCAGACAGGAAGAAGCGTAAGAAGGTCCCAGAGATCGTGACGGTAGTAAACCGTCGCCGAGAGCGCAGTGCCAAGGTGAAGGAACAATGCAAACGCAACCACCGTTTCGGGAGAACTCCCGAGCACCGAGAGGACGACCGCCACGTTTCCCTCACTCGAGATCGGCAGCCACTCGAAAATCCCCTGAAAAACGCCGGCGATGAGTGCGATGAAGAATTCCCGATCCATACAATGAGGGGGTGATCGAACGGTATGATTGTTCTGTCTGGGGATGCGTTCGGCCGTCGATTCGGAGCTCTACGTCCCGGTTTCACGGTCGGTTCGACTCGACATCCTCGACGTGAGGAGCGATATTACGTCAATGAATACCATCCAAAGCTGTCGAACGACGATCTTCGAATCGAACCAGAGTGATTGGTTTTTGATATACGTGAGATCGTACTGCAATTTCGCTCGGGGAGTTTCACTCGAGGCGTTGTTAATCTGAGCGAGTCCAGTCAGTCCCGGTTTGACGAACCATCGTTTCTGCCACGTCTGGATCTCGTCTTGCAGGAGTTGCTCCTCTGCAGTCCAGGCTGCCCGTGGTCCGACGACGCTCATCTGACCGATAATGATTGCCCAGAGCTGGGGGAGTTCATCCAGGTGCGTTTTGCGAAGGAGCCGACCGAATCGAGTGATGCGATCGTGGTCGTCACCGGGTACCGCTGATTCGCTTTCCGGGATCATACTCCGGAATTTATACACCTGAAACGTCTCTCCGAACTGTGTTGTCCGCTCTTGGGTATAGAAAACGGGTCCAGGGCTATCTACCTTCACGGCGATAGCAATCCCTATCAGTAGTGGCAGTGCACAGAGGAGCCCGAGACCGGCGAAAACCAGGTCAAACAGGCGCTTACACACGCGGTTCTGTAGATCCCACGGTTGCAGGTTGATGCCGACGAGGTTCGAGCGGTTCTCGGCTGCGACGGCCTGCTCTTCTTTGACGAGAACGCTTTCGTTGTGTTCGTCGAGTATCTCGACGCTAACGTCGTGTCGGTGACACGCCTCGAGAATGCCGAAGAACTCGGCACGATCAGTCTGGGGCAGGGCCGGAACGACTGTGCCGACGTTCGACTGTTTGAGAACCTCGTCTAACACCGAGAGTTCGCCCACCCGCTCGAATTTCGCTAATTTTGGGGCTGTCTTCTCGGTGCCTCCGTCAGTACTGAGTTGGGTCTCACGCCCGTCTTCACTCGAGTGTGTTGACGTGTACGTGTAGCCGACAATCGGCTTCGTCGTTGCCTGAATTGCGGCCTCGATCTGGTTCGGATCGGTTCCAACGATAAGGGTTCCGTCGGTTCGTTTGAGTTGCAACTGTTGTAGACTGACGAACCATAGCGGTAACACGACAGAGAGACATCCAACCAGTAGCACGAGCGTTGTCTGCGGAAGACGAAATGAGAAGCCAAAGTATCCGATAGTTGCCAAAAACAGGGCAACGATCAACAGCGACCGGAGCGCGGTGATGATCGTATCGAGAATGCGCCGCGATTGCGGTTTACAGAGCGGAAGCACTCCGATGACTGTCACAGCGACCAGTACTGCGAGCGTGAGACGTGGTTCGGTACTGGTGGCCGGCTGTGTCGACGGTCCGCCCAGCGTGATCAAATACTTGTCAAACGATAGCCGAATCACCGGGATATTTACGATGAGAAAACAAGCTACTGTTAGCGTAATCGTTCCTGTGAACGCCAGGAGACGATAGACGGTTTTCGGGTGTATTGTCGCCTTTTTCCCCTGAACCGTTTCCATCAACTGTGACTGTTCGTCCGCGGCCATTGGAGATTTTAGGCACACCTAAAATAAAAGTATAGGGGTTTTGTCGTCACGAGTGAGAGACAAAGACACACTGTGAAATACACCCATTCGACATTTCAGTCCTCATAGGATGACGTCTTCTTCCGGTTTTCCCGACGCGAACACCAGGGTGGTGAGTCGGTGTAGCTTCGCTGGCAGGGCCGAACCGATGTGCCCCAACGCGACGGAACCTCAGAGTCACCTGCGATCGGAAGCATTTCGATGGCTGTCAGTCGCATCGTCGGTATAGGTAGGGTTATCCTTCTGTGAAATAACTCGCATCCAAGGCGGGTATGGCAGATAAGCCACCGATTACACGACGGCTTTCCACGTCTCTCGTTCGGTCTTCGACTACCGGTAGCGATGCCTATGCCGTGTCTGCAGCGCTCTTGATCACCCTGTTCGTTTTCGTTGTCCCGTCAGCGGCGATCGTGACGGACATCTCTGTAACGCGGCTACTCATCGCGGCAGCCACAACGTACGTCCTCGCGATATACTCGATGAAGATCGTCTTTGAGGGGATCTGCGCCGCAACGATCGTACTTGCAGTGTTCAACATCACTGCCGTCGTGACCGGTTCCCATATCGGGGGTCGTCAAATACGCATCGTCGACGTGCTATTGGTGGGTACGCTGTGTTGTCTCCTCGTCCGGCAGCAGTACGATTCCCTCTCGAACCTGGGCAACAGCGGCCGGCTAACTATCGGCTCGTTCCTGCTCTTCGTGCTCTGGACGTTTCTCGCGGGCGTTGTCGGGAACGGCCCGTCGAGTACTGAAGCATTTCTCTACGCACAAACGCAGCTTCGGTACGGGCTATTGCTCATCACGGCGGCATTACTCGTCGGAACGACCGACGTTCGGTCCGTTATCTATCCGCTCGTGTATGCACTCGGCGGTGCGCTCGTTTTTGCTGTCGACGAAGTGTTCTCCGGAAAGAGCGGATATCCAGGTCACCTCGGCGTTCTCGGAGCCGAATTGCAACAAATATGGCCAGCACCCTCGCTCACATCGTTCCCGGTCGATTCGACGGTACTCTACGTTGGTCCACCCATTGGCCAGAGTCGTATCATGGTCGGGATGGCTATCTTTTTTATCCCGCTGGTCGTCGCAGCAGTGGCGCAGTCCCGCGTACACACGGTACTCTCACTAGCCGGTTCGCTCGGCATCGTGAGCGTTCTCGCAAGTAGTTCGCATTCGGGAATGCTCGCTATGTATGCGGTCATCGGTATCGTTCTGCTATACTGGTTCTACCGCGTTCTCGGACGCTACGAACTGTATCGAGCCCGGGCGATGCTCGTCCCTCTCTCGGTGCTCGTCGGAGCGACCGTGATCGCCTGGACTATTGCTGCAACTGCAGCGGGAAGAGATGAGATACTGTTGATTCAGACGAATAATCTAAACGTCCGTCTGAGACAGTATGCGGCCGCTATCGATATCGCCGCTCGGTATCCGGTGTTCGGTATCGGCGGCGGGGAAAACTTCGAACGAGTAGTTAACAGCCGATGGGGCGTTCACAACCTGTTCCTGGCAAATTTGGTCGCAACGGGCGTTCCGGGGTTTTTGGCGTACGTAATCAGCGTGGCAACTGCTACCTGGATCGGGATACAACAGTTCGTACGGTGCCCCGTTGACGAGAAATGGATATGGATCGGGATCCTTGCCGCGATGGTCGGGTTTTACACCTATTCGTTCTGGACGATCGCGTTCCAGCGGGAATCGTTGAATGCGATCTACTGGATACTGGCTGGAAGCGTGGTCGGGGCGTCGTGGAGAGCAACCAGTCGCGACCACTGACGCCCGTCTGCAATCCCTGCGAACTGTCCGTCACCCCTCGCACAATCGAAGTTTTTTTCACTTTTTCACACACAGCGGAATCATGACTCCTCGAGAGAAACGACCCGTGGGACGAAGCACGCGACGATATCCGGTGTATCCAGTCGGATCGGTCTCTCGGCTCCCCGATCGTCCTGTAGCCAGCGCGGCTTCCAGCCGTCGAAGTAGCTGGTTCACGATTTGTTCGGGGTCTCTCGTCGACTATCGTCGTCAGAATTACCGTTCGATATCGATCAATGCCAGAGACCACAGCAACTGACGACACGGTCAACGTCTTGCAGGTGTGTACGTACTACTACCCGTTTACTGGGGGGATACAGAATGTCGTTCGAAGCCTGGTTACCGGGATCGATTCCGTTACGTTTCGCGTTCTCACATCACAGCCTCGCGGACGGGGCAGCGTCGACGAGGATGACGGAACGAAGATCATTCGTACCGGGAGCCTCGGGAACGTCAAATCGACACCGATCAGTCCGACGTTCCCGTATCGACTGCGCCAACAGCTTGCATGGGCAGATATCGTCCACTACCATCTGCCGTTTCCGCTCGGTCCGGTGAGCCATCTCCTCAACCGAACAGGTGACGTTCCGGTCGTCGTAACGTTTCACGACGATATAATCGGAAAGGAACCATTCAATTATCCGTACAATCCGATACTCGATCGGGTCCTCAGTGAGGCGCAAGCTATCATCGTCTCCTCACCGAACATGAGAGAGACGTGTGCTCGGATCTCGAAATTCGAGGAGAAAGCGACGGTCATTCCGCTCGGTATCGACGTTCAGGAGACGGAAATCGAGCCTCGGACACTCGACGGAAACACGCTCCTGTTTGTTGGACGGTTGGTGGAGTTCAAAGGGGTAAGATACCTCATCTCGGCGATGAAAGGCCTCGATGCATCGCTCTCGATCGTCGGAAAAGGGCCCGCCCGGCGTTCGCTCGAGCGGCATGCAGCGCTGGAGGGGGTTTCGCACAAGGTGACGTTCGAGGGGTTCGTCTCGGACGATCGGTTGGAACAGCTGTATCGCGACGCAAACATTTTCGTCCTTCCGTCGGTCGGAGAAAACGAATCGTTCGGCATCGTTCAACTCGAGGCGATGAGTCACGGGCTCCCGGTCATCAACACTGCGCTTCCGACCGGCGTCCCCTTCGTTAGCGTCGACGGGAAAACCGGATTCACCGTTCCCCCCGGAAACCCTGACCGAATCGCCGAGGCTGCGAGAACACTGTTCGAAGATTCCGATCGATATCGGCGCTATTCGATCAATGCACAACGGCGCGTCCGCAGCAAGTTCGACCGTGAGCGGATGCTCGAGAAAACCGTCGAGGTCTATCGCGATGTGCTGTGAGTGTGTCGGCGTGCTCGATCACGACAGCAAGTTGGTCGCCCAGCTGGTACTGTTCTCGGGCAGCAATCTGCTTGACCTCGCTGACGTTCGCTGCAATATCGGACTCGAAGCCAGTCGGCTCGAGCGTTCAGTGCAGTGTGTTCTCGACAACTCGGTGGCCATAATACCTCAAGTATGAGGACGACGAACGAACAGTATAGGTTCCGGACGATGACTGCAATCGATATTAACTGCGACATGGGCGAGAGCTTCGGCAACTGGACGATGGGGCGCGACGCCGAGGTGATGCCGTACATCACCTCTGCGAACATCGCTGGCGGCTATCACGCAGGTGACCCTCACGTTATGCGTGAAACCGTCTCCCTCGCTGCGGAACACGATGTCGGGATCGGGATCCATCCCGGTCTCCCAGACAAGATGGGATTCGGTCGCCGGTCGATGGACGCGACGCCCGAGGAAGTGCGCGACTACGTCGTCTACCAGTTGGGTGCGCTGATGGCATTCGCGAATCGCCACGGAGCGAGCGTCCAGCACGTCAAACCTCACGGTGCGATGTACTCGATGCTCTCCGAGAGTGAAGCTCACTGCCGTGCCGTCATGGAAGCGCTTCTCGAGGTCGATCCTAGTCTCGTCTATTTGGCAACCGATATGAACATCTACGAGGTCGCCCAGGAGTACGACGAGTTAGACGCCGTCTTCGAAGGGTACGTCGACCTCGACTACAACCCAGACCGCACGCTGATCGTCGAGAAAGAAGTCGAACCGAAAGACCCGGACCTGGTCGCAGATCGGGTCATTTCCATCGCGACGCGGGGCGAAGTCGAGGCCGTCGACGGAACAGTAATCGACGTTCCCGCGTCATCGATCTGTATCCACGGTGACGGGCCGAACTCGGTTGAACTACTCGAGACGATCCACGAACGACTCGAGGCCGAAGGGATCGAACGAGCTCGTCTCGACGAACTCGTGTGAATGACCAAAGTGCCGCGCCGTTCGACCGAATACCGTCCCATTGGGCGGTGCCGTCCGCCTACTCGGACTCAGTTACCCCTTCGAACTGTTGATCGAGATATTTCGTCGTGTGGTCGCTCTCGACGAACACGTCGTCCTCGAGAACTGCGAGATGAAACGGAATCGTCGTCGAGATCCCCTCTATCTGTGTCTCCTCGAGGACTCGCTTGCTGCGTTCGAGTACCTCTTGACGGTCCTGTGCGGTAACAATGAATTTTCCGACGAGTGAATCGTAGAACGGACTGATCCTGTCGCCCTCGTTGACACCGTCGTCGACGCGGACTCCCATTCCCGTCGGCGGTCGATACGTTTCGAGCGTTCCTGGTGTCGGATTGAACTCCTCGGAGGGATCTTCGGCGTTGATACGGAACTCCATCGCAACACCTCGAGAGTCGACTTCGGACTGTTCGAACGATAGTTCCTCACCTGCAGCGACGCGGAACTGTTCTTTGACGATATCGATGCCCGTCACCGCTTCGGTGATCGTGTGTTCGACTTGGATCCGAGCGTTCACCTCGAGGAAGTAGAAGTCACCGTCCTCGTAGAGGAACTCGACGGTGCCGGCGCTGCTGTACCCGGCTTCGGCAACGCCCGATCTGGCGGCTTCACAGAGTTCCTCCCGCGTCTCTTCGTCGAGGACAGGCGAGGGCGTCTCCTCGATGAGTTTCTGCTGACGACGCTGTACCGAGCAGTCGCGTTCGTAGAGATGGCGGACGGTCCCGTGGCTGTCGCCGATGATCTGAACCTCAATATGGCGTGGGTTCTCGAGGAAGCGCTCGACGTAGACAGCGTCGTTGTCGAAGTATGCCTCGCCCTCACGTTTGGCGTTCGTGAACGCCTCCTCGGCCTCCTCGGGACCGGTAACGACTTTCAGCCCGCGACCGCCGCCACCGCCGTCCGCCTTGATCGCGACCGGGTAGCCGTGTTCCTCGGCGAAGTCTTTCACCTGGTCGGGATCGTCGATCGGTTCGTCCGTTCCTGGAACGATCGGGACGCCCGCCGCGTCCATAATGGCTCGTGCTTTCGTCTTTTCACCGAAGTCGGCCATCACGTCCGACGGGGGGCCGATCCAGCTGAACTCGGACTCCTCGACCCGACGGGCGAACGACTCGTTTTCCGCAAGGAACCCGTAGCCCGGATGGATCGCATCGGCCCCAGTTTCGGCTGCTGCGTCCAGCAACGACTCCTGATCGAGATAGCTCTTGCCGGCGACCGAGGATCCCACGTGAGCGGCCTCGTCGGCGCGGCGAACGTGTTTCGCTGTTTCGTCGGCGTCGCTGTACACGGCGACCGTCTCGATTCCAAGTTCCTTCGCTGCCTGTACCACGCGGACTGCTATTTCGCCTCGATTCGCGACAAGTACTTTGTCAATCATTTACTGGAGAATCCCCACTACAACGACTCCTGAATGCTTTCGAGATGGGCGTCTCGCTCCTGACGAATCTCGAGCGCTTCGTCGACGTCGACGGCGGTGAAATCGACGGTGCTATGGGTTCGACACTGGGCGAGCGCATCGCGCTCGGGACTCACGACGGTTCCCACGGTCACGTAGCCGCCACCCGTAACGGCGTCTCGCATCAGAATAATCGGTTGACCGGCCATCTGGATGGAGCCGACGGGATAGCCGAGGTCGACGACGTTGGTGACGTCCGTTCCGGCACCGAAGGGCTGCTCGCGTTCTTCGAACATATCGGTGATATCCGGCCCCTCGAACCGGTAGCCGACCCGGTCGGCCTCGTCGGAAACGTTCCAGTCGGCGTCGAGGAACCGCTGTCGTCCCTCGTCGGTGAGCCGATAGTCACAGAGTCCCATCACGACGTTGATCTCGCTCTGGGAGTAATCCGGCCGATCCGTCTCGTCGATCGAAGTACCGAGTAGTTCGTCGGTGTCCGCTGACGATTCACCAACCGGGAGTTCGTCGCCCTCCTCGAGCGACCGACCCTCGTGGCCGCCGATTCCGATCAGGGTGTACGTCGCACGGCTCCCCATCACCGGCTCGATATCGATACCACCAGCGACTGCGAGATACGCGCGTGCGCCTTCCGTTGCGAACCCGAAGCTGAGGGTGTCGCCGGCCTCGGCTTGGACGGCAGTCCACGTCGGGATCGGTTCGTCCTCGAGGGATGGATCCATATCTGCACCGGTAACGGCGAAGACGATGTCCTCCTCGAACTCGATCTCCGCTCCCATATAGGTCATCTCGAGGGTCGCATCTGATTCGTCGTTTCCGACGAGCCAGTTGCCGACTTTGTGGGCGAACTGGTCCATTGCGCCGGAGGGTGGCATTCCGATGTGATAGTGTCCGTAACGGCCGGTATCCTGAACGGTCGTGACGAGTCCACCGTCGAGAATACGCATCAGTCGAGCACCTCCAGAAGTTGCTCGTTGTATCCGTGTGGATCGTCGAAGAACGCCTGTGTCTCGAACTCGACCCGATCGTAGTTGTACTGGTAGGTCCCGTCTTCGACCTCCGAACGGATTGCATCGTACTCATCGCGATCGATCTGCCGAAAGTTGAGGATGTCTCCCGGGTTCGGAAGTACCATCGAGTCTTCGAACGCCGACAGCTCCTGGTCGACGTCTAACACCTCGACGGGAGTTCGACCGTAGAGCTGATAGCCGCCGGCCCCGGGGACGGGATAGATCGCGGTGAACGCGCCACCGAATCCGATCGCACGGCTCGGTGTCGCCGTCCGCGGCTGTTCGTACTTCGGCACCTCGATCTGCTCGTCGTGTGGAACCATCTGGAAGCAAAAGGGAAGCCCGGGGACGAAGCCGATCATCGTCACCATGTGCGGTGCGCCGGAGTGGTGGTCGATGAACGCCTCGACGGAATCGAAGCCGTTGAGTTCTGCGGAGTACTCGAGGTCCGTCGCGTCCGGGTCTTGATGGCGTTCTCGGAAGTCCATCAGCGTCTCGTGGGTCCACGGATCGTCGTAAAAGACGGGAATATCGAACACCCGTGCCTCCCACTGGTACTCCGAGACATCGATCTCCTCCTCGAGCGATTTCAGCTCATCGATCAGTTCGTCCGGGTGAAGTACGCTCGGATCGAACTGGATTAGGTAGGAGGCGTTCGACGGTGCGACCTCGACGAGTCCCTCGAGACTGTTCTGCCGAATCTCCTGTGTAATCGCCTGTGCTTTGAAGTTCGCATCGAAACTCATCGCTTCGGCGAGTTCGACGAACACCCAGTCGTCCCCCCCGTACTCGTATCGCGGAGACTGAAGCTCCTGTCTGGTTATCGTTTTCTCACTCATCCTGCTGAATGAGAGGACGGTTATCACTGTATAGATACCGACTAGATTAGGATGGTGAATATGTATGTGTAATTATAATAATTCGTAAAACAAATCTGTCAGTGCGTGTTTACGCCCGTGTGGTAAGGGTATAGCTTTGTCAAGTATTATATGTCTGGAGGATCTATTTAAGCATAAGATATCATAAATGACGACAGAACACATCGAATCGCCGATGCCCGGCGTCTTCTACACGCGACCGGATCCGGACGAAGCAACGTTTGCCGACGAAGGTGACGAGGTCGCCGAGGGAGACGTCGTCGGATTGGTCGGTGTCATGAAGAACTTCCACGATATCACGGCCCCTGCGGACGGAACGATCACCGAGGTCATCGCGGAAAACGAACAGGAAGTCGACGCCGGTGACGAACTCCTGGTTCTCGAGACCAACTGACGCCGTTTCGATCACCGACCGAGTTCGAGCACTGTTGTCGTCGTATTTTCAGCTGCATACGAGCGTTCTCGAGCAACTGCAAGAGCGGCGAGAGTGGGAATCACAGTACATTGATTTCTAAGGATTACTTCCCTGTCGCTGGCTCGAAGTCGACGATAAAGGTCTCATCGTCTTGCACTCGGAACAGGACACCGAACTGGTTGCCTTCAGGATCAGCTACCAGGTATAGGTGGTCCCCTGTATCAAGGGTGAGGACGGGCGGTCGATAATAGGATGGATCCCAGTCCCGGTACTCCATCGTTTCCTCTGACATCGGAGCTAGATTAGTGATCTTGGAGCCTATGATGTCGTCCCGTTCTTCAACGCCTTTTGTCTGGAAGACTCTAGGACTGATACCCTCGACATCGTTGACAGGGATCAGTAGCGAGCCATCACCGAGCTCGAGGACACACGAGTCGAGATCGATCCCTTAGCAGAACTCGTAGCAATGGCTGACAAACAGTCATAACGGACCCACAGGGCCCTCATTCATCGTTTAACTATCGGCGTGACTGGGGAAATCGTGAGATATCGAAGCGAAAGAAATGGCCGAGAACGCCGGCCACGCGTTTTCCGAACACGATTCGTGACATCCTCACCCGCGTACGTCAGATCCCCTCACGGTCTCGCAGCGAGGCCCGCCGGACTTTGCCGGTGGCGGTCTTGGGAAGTTCGTCGACAACTTCGATTTCGCGCGGGTACTCGTACTTCGCAAGGCGGTCGCGGACATGCTGACGGATCGACTCTCGCAGATCGTCGCTCGGTTCGGCGTCGGTGGTCAGCACCACGAACGCTTTCGGCACCTCCCCGCGCTCGTCGTCGGGAACGCCGATCACCGCGGCGTCAGCGACGGCCTCGTAGCCGGCGACGCTGTCCTCGACTTCTTCCGGGCCGATACGGTACCCCGCAGAGATGATTACGTCGTCTTTCCGTCCTACGAACGCCACGTAGCCGTCCTCGTCCATCTGCCCGAGATCCTCGGTGAGCAGCCAGCCGTTTCGTACTTTGCCCGACGTCTTCTCCGGTTTGTTCCAGTACTCCACGAAACAGACGGGGTTGTTCTCGTAGCGAACGGCGATTTCGCCGGTTTCGCCCGTCTCGACGGTCGGTTCGGCTGTCTCGGGATCGACGATTGTCACCTCGTGACCGGGGCCGGCACGGCCGATATAGCCCTCGCGGAACTCCGTCAGGGCGGTGCAGTCGCCGATGAGCATGTTCGCCTCGGTCTGACCGTAGCCCTCGTGGACGGCGGTGTCCCCGAAGGTGTCCTGTGCCCAGTCGACGATGGACTGGCCCAGCGACTCGCCGCCGCTGGCGATGGTTCTGAGCGTCCCAACGTCGAACCGATCGGTGTCCTCGACCTGCATCATCATGCGCAGGGCGGTCGGTGGCGCGAAGAAGTTCGAGACGCCGTACTGTTCGATGACCTGGAAGGCCGCTGCGGGGTCGAACTGCCCCCCGTTGTAGGCGACGACCGGCTTCCCGTAGTAAAGGGCGGGCATTACCACGTCGAACAGGGACGCGATCCAGGCCCACTCGGCGGGCGTCCAGAACACGTCGCCCTCCTGTAGGTCCATGTTTCCGAAGGTCGTGACGAAAAGCGGCAGGTGTCCGAGTATCAGTCGCTGGGCGTGGCGCACGCCCTTCGGATCGCCGGTCGTCCCGGACGTGTAGATGAGAATCGCGTCGTCCTCGGCGTCCGTCTCGACGGTGTCGAACTCTCGAGAGAGGTCGTCGATGGCGTCCCAGAAGGCTGCTTCACCGGCCGCCTCGTCCGGCGTGACGTCACCGACGGTCAGCGTGGTATCGAGGGCTGGCAGCGACTCACGGGCCTCCCGGAAGTTCCCGATATTGGATTCGTCGACGACGGCCGCGACGGCATCGCAGTCGTCGAGTCGGTACTCGATAGCGTCGGGGCCAAAAAGCGTCGAGAGGGGGACCGACATCGCACCGAGTTTCCAGGCGGCGAGATGAGCGAATACCGTCTCCGGCCGCTGCGGTGCGTTCACGCCAACTCGATCGCCCTCTTCGACGCCCTGTGCCCACAGGTAGTTCGCCAGTCGGTTCGTCACGTTTCGCATCTGCCAGAACGTGTACGTCTCCTCGGTACCCGCCGCATCGGCGGCGAACAGTGCGACGCGGCTCTTGTCGTCGGCCCACCGATCACACAGATACGTCGCCATATTGAATCGATCGGGTACGTCCCACTCGAACGCCTCGTGTAACTGCTCGTAACTGTCCCAGTCGTCCTCGTAGAAGTGGTACGTGTCCAAGCGTTGTCCTCGTGTCATAGGTGGCTATGGTGCCGTGGCATGGTTTTCCAGTATTTACTTGCTCGGCGCGATAACAAATGACACGTTGGCGGCCGGTAACAAAAAGGTAAGGTGAAAATGGACAAATGGTTAACAACGGAAATAGAATTAGTGGATACCAGCGTGTCATAGAATACGTCTCACACCCTCTACCTGACGATTATACAGCTCTCAATTCGCGTATGAGCCTGTAGTTTCGCCAGTCATTGGCTTTGTTCAATACATGTTACGCGAATAATATCTGTTGAGAACCATTGTATGACACGTTCAGAAGGGTTGTGCTCTGCGAGAAGATATGCCTGAGCATTATCAGGGTCATTCGGAGCAGCTGTCTGAATCCGAAGTTCACCATCCGACGCGGATAGTTTCTTTACATAGTGCTCAACTTGGGATCTTGACCCAAACTCGAGCGTTTGACTGTACTCTTGAACGATATTTCGAAGCCTCGCATTGGCATCAATTGCTCCTGATTTCACCGCGACACGATAGCCTGTCTCCTCCCCAGGTTTGATCGGTTCATCTCTGTCGACTGAATCGGTCGGTTGCTCATCCAGAACCAGATTTCCATCATGAAATCGATACTGATCAGAATCATTCATGTGTAGAGATGTGCCTGTGGTCGTGGCTGATTCGGTAGTTCGAACGTAGCATCAAACTCGGCCAATATTTTTCGATTCGCGACTTCAGAGATACTGACTTGGCAGTTCCTTGGACCACAACCATTAGCAACCAGATATGTGAGTATTACTATATGGCGCAATCACGAGCACAGGGAATCTTACTGGGGCTGGCATGTGGGGACACACTCGGACGCCCAGTCGAATTCCAGAACCCGAACCGAATCAAGGAAACGCACGGGCGGGTAACCGAAATGCTCGCTCACGGGACTCACGGGCAGCCCGCAGGAACGATCACTGACGATACGGAGATGGCACTCTGTATCGCTCGCAGTCTCGCGGAACACGGCACATTTGAGCCAAAAGACGTTGCCGCGCGATTCGTCGAGTGGAAGCGTTCTGGTCCGTTCGACATCGGGATTATGACCTCGAGTGCACTCCAGCGAATCCAGAACGGCGAACCGTGGGACGAAGCTGGCCACCGTGAGTGGGAAGCGAGCGTAGAGGGGAGCAACGCTGGCAACGGCAGCCTGATGCGGTGTGCGCCGTACGCGATCGCGTATCGAGACGCACCAGACGAACTCGTCAAGGTCAGCCGGCAGTCGTCAGCAATTACGCACGCCGAACCACGCTGTCAGTGGAGTTGCGTGCTTTTCAATCGGACACTCGCCAATCTCCTGACCGATGTTGAGCGGCCACTCGAACCGTTCTTGGATGACATTGGATCAGAGCTCCCTGACGAGGTTCGGAACACTGTTGAACCGATCACTACTGCCCTCCATGGCGAGCCGGTGGATATCTCCCTCGAAAATTCGGGATACGTCGTCACGACGCTACAGGCAGGTCTGTATCACGGGCTAACCGCCGAGAGTGCTGCAGATGCGGTTGTCGACGCGGTGATGATGGGCGGCGATACGGATACGATTGGTGCTGTTGCCGGCGCAGTCGCAGGTGCCCGGTTCGGTGCAGATGCTCTTCCGGAACGATGGCTCGTCGAGATTGACGAAGCAGACGAGCTGCGACAGTTAGCATCTGAACTGACCAAGCAACGATCGAAGTAGTCTCAGCTGTAGCTCGGCGATTCTTCTTTGAGACTGTTCGATGACTGGCTTCGCTCTGTTTCGAGTGGCTCTGTAGTTCACATTCCAGGGGGCGTCCCCCTTTTGCAAGTCATTAAGTGGGGGACTACCAACCTGACCGATGGGAATACATATTCCGTCGCCAGTCGTTGCGGAGCGTATGAAGGCCGCCGTCCGGACGAACTTCGACGACAGCGTCTCCGCCTATGACGCCTACGAGCAGCGAACCGGCCGGTTCACGGCCCTCGCAAAACTGTTGGCCGCCGAACTGTCGGCTCGAGCGGACAGCCCCGTCAACGCCGTCCTTGACGCCGGTGCCGGCACTGGCGTGAGCACGCGCGTCTTCGCCGAGCGGGCACAGCGAACGGTCGCGCTGGACATCAGCCGCGAGATGCTGCGCGAACTCAAGGCTGCGCCGCGGATCGAGGCAGACTTCGATCATTTGCCGTTCGTCGACAACTCATTCGACGGCGTCGCGTTTACCGCGTCGCTCTTTCTCGTCCCCGATCCTGCAGTCGCGGCGCGGGAGGCTGCCCGCGTCCTGCGTCCGGACGGGGTCGTCGGTGCCGTCGCGCCGCTTGGTTGGGTCGATGCCGACGGAACGGACGTCTTCGCGGACCTCGAGCAGGAGTCGCGGTCGCCAACGGGGACAGATGCGGTCGAGGCGGCGCTCGCCAACGAGTTTACCGTCACCACGGGTACCTGGTGCTTTGCGACGACGGCCGAAGACGTTCGGCGTTTCCACGCGATTCCAGCGATGGCGGCGCGTCTCTATCCGAAACTCACCGTCGACGAGCGCGTCACGAAGGCACGTGCGTTGCTCGCAGGCCTCGAAGGCACCGTCGAACAGCGGTGGCGATGGATCGTCGGCGTCGCGGAGTAGGTCATCTCCGATAATCCATACCCGGTCTCTTTTTGCACTAGCTCTGATGGCGACCTGCCCTATTCACTCGTGAACTCTTGAAGAGCACTCTCCGCACGATCTCTGACAGTGTCGTCGAGATTATTCGCTCGAAGGTCGCGGAGTGTCTCAACTGAAACCGGGATGTCGGCGTTCGCAACGAGCGTACAGGCGTTTGCCCGCACCTGGGGGCAGGTATCTCAAGCACCGTTTCCAGCTGCGAGTGTTTGCTCTGGACACTCTCCCAGTTCGCTTTTCCAGCACGAAAGAATACGATCGAGGCGTTGAGCCGGGCTTGAATGTTCGGGTTGGTAAACCGTGCTGTGAGTGCATCGGCGTGACGGATCACGACATCAAGTTGGTTGACTGGCTAACTAACGGCGAGAAGCCGAACAGACCAACTGATCAAGTCCATACTCCACTCAGTCCACCGCTGGATCATCGAGATCTTTTTCATGGACCCATACCGTCGAAATTCGGGTCCCCTCGACGCTCGTTACCTCAACGACGTGACCATCGACCTCGACGCGGTCGCCAGATTCTGGCGCACGATTGAGTTGCCCGAGCACCAGTCCACCGATCGTTTCGACCTCCTCGCTTTCGAAGTCCCCAGCCAGAGCATCGTTAACGTTCGACAATTGGACTCCTCCGTCAATGTCGTACCCCTCATCGTCACGCTGGCGTATCGAGGGTTCGCGCTCATCGAGATCAAACCCGTCTCGAAGGTCTCCGACGAGGGCCTCAACGATGTCTTCAACCGTTGCAATCCCCTCGAATGCTCCCCACTCGTCGATGACCGCCGCCATCTGCTGTCGATCCTCCCTGAACTGTATCAGGAGATCGCTAATTGCCATTGTCTCGGGGACGATGAGAATGTCGCGGGCGATGTCATCGACTATCTCGGCATCCCCATTGTCAACCTCTGCTCGCAGCACGTCCTTGACATCTACGAATCCAACCACTTGGTCACCGTCGTTGGCATCAAGTACCGGATAGCGCGTGTGTCCGGCCTCTAAGACGATTGAATGAAGTTCGGATATGTGGCATCCGCCGGAACGCTCACCACGTCCGGTCGTGGAACCATGACCTCCCGCACCACGGTGTCGTCAAGATCGAAGACGCGCTCGATCATCGTCACTTCTGCCACGTCAATGTCCCCTCCCTCGCCGGATTGTGTTAGCACCCGAAGGAGCTCCCGCTCACCGAGTGTCTCATCCGTTTCGGAAGCGGGTGGCACACCGAGCCACCGCGTGAACGCGTTGGCCGCTCCGTTGAAGATGACAATTCCCGGATAGAGTATGTAATAGAAGGCCTTCATGGGCGGGGCGAGGAACAGTGAGAGTCGCTCGGTCTGGGCAATTGCGAGCGTCTTCGGCGCAAGTTCACCGAAGACGACGTGGAGAAACGTGATGATACTAAAGCCGATTGCGAAAGCGACGAGATGGATGAGATTCGCCGGGAGAACCGGTTGCAGTATGGGCTCGAGGAGCGAGGCGATGGCGGGTTCGCCGACCCATCCCAATCCGAGTGAGGCGATGGTGATGCCGAGTTGTGTCGTGGCGAGGTAGTTGTCGAGATTCGTCATCACTTCTTGGAGCGTCCCCGAGCCGGGCCGCCCCTCCTCGACGAGTTGGTCGACCGATGTCCCCCGAATTCGAACGAAGGCGAACTCTGCAGCAACAAAAAAGCCGTTTAATACCACGAGAATCAGTGCTAAGACGAGTTGTGCCGCCGAGAGCGCAACGTCTACCATTGGTGCTCCCACAAAGTACTGCCGTTCGATTGGAGTATGTCTATATCTATTCATCTCGTCCCATTTACTAAAATCCTTTAAATAATTCGCGGATGACCGACTGCTGTCAGTAGTGATCTGGTCCCGTGGATCTAGAGGCCATAGACTGTCCTCCTCGTTCCGCCGGCTGTCTGCGAACATGGAGTCTCGACATTCATTAGGCAAATTAGCATCGGGTCCTGCTGAAGAGATTCTCTGTAGTCAGCACCAGGTTTCAGTCGCAATACGAAGAGTCCGCAACTGAGTAAACGATTGATGAAGTCGATAAACCGAGGTACTGACAAGACAACTCAGAAAATCGTCCTAAGCCTGGTTTCCTGTGAGCGCATTCACGACATCTGTGACGGTAAACAAACGGAGGTCATCTCGTTGACTGGCAGCTTCTTCGACTGACTGCTTGAACCCACTTTGAGAGAAGAGTGCGTACTTGACGACCCGGTCGCTCCCGTTTTGTGGCGACCATCGAAGTTCGTCGCCGTGGTCTTGGAGGTTCGACAGCGCGTCGTATCCGAGTGGCGACTGTTGGAATTTGCACTCACCGACGATCAGCGTCTCGCCGGTTGTCAGGCCGACGACGTCGATCTCGTGCTCACCATACCACCATTGTCCTGTGTTTGTGATCGTGTGTTCCGGGTAGAGCGTTCGAAGTGCGGAACAGCAGAGGTCTTCAAACGAGTGGCTGACAAAGTCGTGTTCACTCGACTATCGAGAGGAGGATGGAGTTCTATTCACGGTTCCATCACCCGTGTACGGCGGCGGAAGTGTCCACCACTACGCAAAAGACGAGCACCGACCTGTTGTCGCACTCGAAAGTGGTGATATCGTCAAGCCCACGGAGCTGATCCCTGATAACTGCGATCAAAGATAACAGCCCTGGTGTAACTTGGCACTTTAATTCGTCTTTGCCAGTCTGATCCCAAATTGACGATGGAAGCAGTTCGAAGAATACCCTGAATGTCGAGAAGCCATCGATCCAGAGAGCGCCGATTGACAACCAAATACTGCTGAGAAATCTGTGAACTGTCTCGAGATCAAGCCCCACCCTCACGGCACGAAAGTTGAAGTCCACGGCGACGAACTGACGACCGATGCCCAAATTCGGACTCGTTCTCCCCGACGAGTTTTCCTCCGTATCGCTCGAGCAGACGCTGGCGTTCGCTAGACACGCCGACGAAGCGGGCCTTCACTCGGTCTGGAAACAGGAGGCCTCCGGAAGCAATGGGGTTGCCACGCTCGCTGCGATCACGCAGTGTACGACCGACGTCCGGATCGGGACGGGCGTTGCCAGCGTTTACTCTCGAACTCCCACGCTGCTCGGGATGAGTGCCGCAACGCTCCAGCGCCTCTCGAGCGGCCGTGCGCTGCTCGGACTCGGCGTAAGTTCGCCGCCGCTCGTCGAACAGTGGCACGGGCTGTCGTTCGACCAACCGCTTCGACGACTCCGAGAGACGATCGAGATCATCCGGCAAACGACTGCCGGCGGGACCGTCGACTACAGCGGGGACGTGTTCGATATTGGCCCATACACCATGGCACTCGAAACGTCTACCGACGTACCGATATTTAACGCCGCGATCGGCGATGCGAACCGACGGCTCACCGGGGAGTACGCGGACGGTTGGTTGCCGGCGTTCGTCCCTCAGTCATCGTTTTCGGCCACCGTCGCGGACGTTCGCGAGAGTGCGCAAGCGGCCGGCCGAGAGCCGGATGACGTGGTCGTGGCGCCGTGGATCCCGACCGCAGTCGACACCGACCCGGACCGCGCTGAACGGCGAGTACGGTATCTCCTCGCACAGGAGATGGCGATGGGGTACCACGAACAGGTGAATGCGCACGACTTTGGGGACGCCCCGGACAGGGCGCACGACCTGTTCCGCGGGGGAAACCGCAAGGGGGCGGTCGCTGCTATCTCCGACCGGATGGTCTCGGAACTGACCGTCGCCGGAACCGAATCGGATGTTCGCGACCAGTTTCGGCGGTACTTCGAGGCCGGGGCCGACGTGGTCATCGTGATGCCCTCGATGGACGCGTCCGCCACTGAAATCGAGAATCTGATTGAGGTACTCGGCGCTAGTTCGAGCAAGTGATTAGCAGGCGACCAATATCTGACCAAAGTAGCTGTCGGTCGAACGCGGATTCGTTGCTTGTCACCCGAACGGTTACTGCAGTCACCCGCGACCGCGCTCCTCGACGAACAACGTTTGCTTCTCCGGGCGGTCGATTATCACGTCTGCGCGCTGTCCATCGCTCTCGATGCGAATTAGCCGGTTTTGGTTTCAGACACACGACGCGCTCATCCGGACACGGCAAAAGCATTTTTCTCGCCTCCATCCAAGCGATAAGTCAGTTTCCGGGACTTACTGCGGTGAGGCTGATCGGGCTGCTACGAACCGCGTCGGCGCTCCGTCGCCCCGCCTGAGGGCCAGCGGAAATCCGAAGACGGTCGGACGAGCGCCGACCAGCGAACGCGGGATTCTGAGGTGTTCTGCGATGAGGACACCCTCAGACAGCAGCGTCCGATGGATAGGGTAGTCGTCCCAGTCGTCAGGTCGTGTCGCCCGGGGTCGGTCGGGGCTCGGGACGTCCACGGCCAACAGCGACACGTCCTGCTCGAGCAGCCAATCGCCGACACCGGCCGCGAACCACGGATAGCGCTCGTAGTCCTCGTCGCCGTACCGCTCGCCCCATCCCGTCCGGACGAGGAGAATATCGCCGGAGCGAACGTCGCCCGCTGCCGCTGCCAGTTCGTCCGCAGGGATCGCTTCGGACTTGTCACGGCTCACGTCCGCGACCGTCGCGTCGCCGACGAACCGAGCAAGCGGAATCTCGTCGATCGTCGCACCGTCAGGGATCATGTGTCGGGGCGCGTCGACGTGTGTCCCGACGTGAGTCGGCGTTCCGATCCATTGGGCGTTGACTCCGTCGCGATCGACGTCACTGAGCGTCTCGAACTCGGGCGCGGGGAGCGCCGCCGAGTGCGGTACGTCGGCGTCGAACGGCTGGGTGAGATCCACCCAGTCCGCGGTATCTCCGTCGATGGCAGCTGTCTCTCGGCCATTCGAATCGATCCCGTCGTCGTTCCCCGTAGTGCCATCTCGAGCAGTCATCGTTCCAGAGCGGTCTTATGAACGAACTCGATCGTTTCTTCGGCCGACGTGATCGGGCCGAAGATCGCCGCAACACCCTCTTTGAGGCCGTCCGTGATCTTCGGGACGAGCGTGTCGTGGGTGCCCAAGAGGCTCGCGACCTCCTCCTGGACTGCCGCCCGAACGATCTCGCCGAGGGATTTGTGCAACCTGGAGTAGATGGCCTCGAAGCCCGTCTCGTGGAACGCACGCGCGATGACGTGTGCGCCGCGGTCGTGGCTGTTGAGTCCGACTTTCGCCGTGAGACATCGAATCGATTGCTGTTTGTTCCCAATATTCACAGAACGAGCTATTCTTGGCGAGCCTATTGTTCTATCGGACGGGCAGATAATTATCGCGCAACTCAACGCTGAGCAGATGCGCGGTCAAACGGGTCCCATCCCGTGATCTGTGGGTCGAACGCTACCGGGCGCGATTTCTTCCTGATAGCTACCGTGGTGTTCTACGAAGACTGTCATGATCTTGTTCATCGTCGCGTAGGTCTTTACCGAAACAGCGCCGTCGGTACCGAGCACATAGAAGAGATCGTCGAGCGTTTCGAAACTCTGTTCGATGAAAGTCTGTTCCTCCTGCAGTGTTCACTCTTGCACCTTGTACTCAGAGGCGTCCCGTTGGAAGCCGACTTGACATCCTCCCCTCCCTAACGCCCGAATGGCTGCAGGTAGTCCGTTTCCGTGCCGGCTCCAACCGCCGGACACCAGAGCGGTTCGGATTGACTTTGTGCTGTTTGCGGTCACTCGAGGTCCGCGATGAGCGTCTTGACCGGGTCGTGTCCGCTCTCCGTGACGTTGCCACCGTGGCTGAGCAGGACCGTCTCAAACCCGTACTCGGTAAGGACCGAGACGCTGTTGCGCGCCTGCTCGTCGTCGGCATTGTAGTCTGCGGCGATGACTGCGAACGGCCCGCTCCAGTCCCCCGCCGCAGCGAACGGCGAGTCAGCGGAAACAACTGTATCTCCGGCCACGAGAATCTCCTCGTAGAGATAGGCCATATTGTCCGGCGTGTGGCCGGGCGCTGCAATCGGGGTGATGCCCCAATAGATGTTGTCAGTTGTGAGCGGAGCGTCGACCTCGAGCCCGGCCGCTTCGAGAGCCGCGACATCGCCGGCCGGGGCGGCAACGTCGAGGTCGTCGGTGGCCGCGCGCAACGCCGGGACGCCCCCATAGTGGTCGGTATCGCCGTGTTCGACGATAGCGACATCGATATCGTGTGCAGTCGCTATTTCGGTCAGTTGGTCGGCAGTATCCTCGCTTCCGGCGCCGAACAGGACCGTAGCGCGCTCGGTGTCGAGTACGTGGACCCCAAGCGGTTCATCGTACGCCCATTCCAATTCGTAGCTGTACACTCCGGGTCGGATTTCCATGCCACTCCTCATCTCACTATGGGCATTGTTACTAATCCTCATATAGTGTGAGGGGGTGACAGCGATCAACTCTCGTCACAGTAGCGATCGATAGCTTTGGATAGCTCAGTCTGCCTGCCGGAGGCACAACCTCCACATAGTAATCTATTGTATCGGGTGACTATGGTCGACAACGGGGATGAAACGCGGACGGTCGAGTTGTCGCTATCAGCGTCCGAGTACGACCGATTACAAGCGGTAAGTAACGATCCAGACGGGGTCCTCAAGGATGCCCTTCGCCGGGAGTTGCGTGTCCGGGAGGGGATGGCAGCCGTTGAGGCACGGCGGCGCGGGGAAGCCGATGATGACCTCGACCTCCCCTCACCGGGACCGCCCTCGGACTCTCCCATCGGAAACCTGCTTAGCTGGGAGGTCGAGTCACTCGGCGACGGCGAAGCCGTCCTCTCGATGGAGGCGACTAGCCGGCACGCGAACCGGGGCGGTCCCGTTCAGGGCGGCGTCATCACCGCGCTGGCGGACACGACGACTGCGGTCGCGTTCATGACGACGCTCGAGGAGGGCGAATCGACGACGAACATCGAACTCAAGATTAACTTCCTTCGGCCGGTGTTCGAGGACCGCCTCGAGGCGACGGCCACGGTCGTCAACCGAGGCCGGACCCTCGGTCTCGTCCAGTGTGATGTACAGACATCTGAGGGAAAACTCGTCGCACGGCTCTCGACCACTTACATGGTCTTGCGTGGCGATCGAGCCGAGGGGCGCTGACTCGAGCGCTGTAGGCCTCCCCTGGGCATGTAGCGGTTCGGCAGCGGACGGAGTCCGAGACTGCGCTAGCAGATCGGATAGCCCGGCAAAACGGGGAAACCGCAAGACGGCGTGGCTGTGTGAGGATCCTTCGAATTTACTTGACCTAGGCGTTGAGTCGAACATGGATGACCTCTGCAGGCCAAAACCGCAAGAAGGGAACCGAATTGGGATGCTCCGACTGGGATTCGAACCCGATGCAAATCCTCGCTCCGCTCGGATTTCCGTGCTTCGAATCCCACCCGTGCGCGCTTCGCTCACTACGTTCGCTACAGTGCTCCGACTGGGATTCGAACCCAGGTCATTGCCGTGAGAGGGTATACTTCGCCTCACTGGTAATTCCCCGCTCACTCAATTACCCGTCCGCTGAGACCATGGTTTTCGACCGTGTGGGCGATACTATGGGCTGGAGATTAAAAAGCCACCCAGTTAATTGCCTTAGCGGGACACCCGACCTATCCTAACGATTTGCGACTCGATTAAGCGTACCCAGATGAGTGCTCGTTGTGGGCAAATAGAGGCACCGAACCGGGATCGCCAATTTCGAGATTTTTTAAGTCAGCCATGGTTCTATTCATCCAGAACCCTCATTCCGATAAAGATTGCCTCACTCTCTTTATAAGCGAGGGGAGAATTCACCAAACCGGTATTATTTCACTTCTCAGACAGTGATAGAAGCGGCTGGCGGTAGCCATGTTCTTAGAATACAGCTCGGGACACTCACGTCTGAATCGTTGAGGTCGGTTTTGATGAGACTGTAACGGGTACCAGTACGTTGTACCGTACCATCGGACAGTACCAGATCAGTAGACCAAGATACTGTACCGCGTTATAGTACCATGATTCTGTATCACGTCTGTGTTCCACGGATCGGATACACAGTAGCGGTCCACGTTAGTGTACCATGGGACTGTGATATGTGTCTGAATGGATCGTAGATATGTTCCTCCTCTACCGGAGTTGTTGACGGACTCTCATTGAATAGACAGTGCGTATTTCGCCCCGCTGCTCCTTGGCTAGCTGGCAATAATTCGGGCGATCCAGACGATCGGGATCACCGGGATGGCCAATCCGGTGATCAAAAGCACGATGGCGATCACGGCTTTCTCGGCGCGACTCGATCCATGCCATATCGACTGCCACATGTCATCGATCGCCTGTGCCGTTCGCTGGATCAATCCAGCCATAGATAGTGCTGAGGGTATAGAGACGGAAATTCCCACGGCATGCAAAGGATTGGACCCCGTTTCACAGCGTCTAGGACATTCGCCTTCAGCTCCTCTCCTGTAAAAGAAAATCACACGTTTGGAAATCGTGATTTCCGAAATCGAAAATTCCATTTATTCGGAGATGCTACTGGCTGTATGGAGCAATTCGTTGATCGAGACGTCGAACTCGATCAGCTCACAGACTGCTATGAGTCCGAGACGGGGGATTTCGTCGTGATCTACGGCCGCCGTCGCCTCGGTAAGAGTGAGCTCGTTCGCCAGTCCATCGCTGATCGGGACGACGCTATCTACTACCAAGCGGTCGAGTCCACGGCACAGAACCAGCTCGAACAGTTCGTCGATACTGCCACCGCACAGTTCCCGTCGCTGCGGAACGTCCGCCGTGACTGGGAAGCACTGCTTGAAGCACTCGGCGAGGAAGACGCGATCGTCGTCATTGACGAGTTTCCGTTCCTTATTGAGGAGGACGAGTCGTTGCCTTCACGAATTCAACGCGTCTGGGATATGGAGTTACAGGAGACAGGGATGACGCTCGTACTCGTTGGCTCGTCGATCAGTGTCATGGAGGACAAGGTGCTTTCTGGAAGCGCACCGCTGTACGGTCGGCGGACAGCGACGATCGACCTCAAACCACTCGACATGGCCGATGCACACCAGTTCTTCCCGGAGTACGACCCCGAGACCGCCATCACCGCGTGGTCGATCTACGGCGGCACACCGTACTACCTCCAGACCATCAACCCCGACCAGCCGTTAGGAACGAACGTCCAGCAAGCGATTCTGTCTGAGCGCGGTCTCCTGTACTCCGAACCCGAGTTCCTGCTCCGTACCGAACTCCGACAGCCGAATACGTACTTCAGCATCCTTCGTGCGCTCGCCCACGGTCGTCGAACCCCGAACGAGATCGCGGGCATGGCCGGCGTGGACTCCGGATCGCTCAGCACGTACCTCCAGAAACTCCGCCGGCTCCGCCTCGTTGAACGCCACATCCCCGTAACGGAATCACCGACGTCTTCAAAACGCGGTCGGTATCGCATCGCAGCTCCACTGTTCCAGTTCTGGTCCCGGTTCGTGTACGGAACCCAGGACCAACTTCGTATGCTCAGCGACAACGCGTACGACGAACTCGTCGCGCCCGAACTGGCGGATTACGTGAGCCCGCTGTTTGAACGCCTCTGCCAGCGCGAACTCCCTGGCCTCATCGACCGACGGTTCCGTGACGTTGGGCAGTGGTGGTTCAAGGAACACGAACTGGACGTCCTCGGCCTCACCGATGAGGGGCTTGTCGTTGGTGAGTGTAAGTTCACTTCTCGACCTGTGAGCGAAGGTGTCCTCGCCGATCTCGAACGAACAGCGTCGAAAGTACGATGGTCAGAAGAGCCAGCAGACGGGGAGACACTGTACGTCTTGTTCAGTCGCTCCGGATACACCGACGACCTCGAACGCGCCGCCGATGCACGTGACGACGTCCTCCTCTTCGAGCTATCTGATCTGGTTACTCCCGATAGCAACTCCTGAGGACCAGTTCTGTTCCCGTTGCCGGTATCTTTGCACCAAATAGTTAGGTTCGGGTATAGGTAGGTACAGGACTGCTCTCCGGTAATATCGGGGCAGGAACTGAGTCCCGGCCCAGCGATGGGCTGCTGGAGAAATAAATACGTTCGCCTCAAAACCGAGGGAATCGAGTTCCAGTTGTAGTCTTGAAGTTACGCGATTCTTTGCAAGAGGGCAATCAGTTATCCGTCAGTGGCTGAGAGTACAACATGATGACAGAAAATACAGTACCGGGTGGGAAAGCGATTCACGCGGATGCCTACGTCCATGACTTAGACTCGGCGGAGGCAGATAGCACGAGTGAAGTGGACATCACCTATCGACACGACCCTCCTGTGGAGGACTACGGGCTCGTTGCCCAGCGCGGGCAGGACGTCGTAGTTGAACACCCGGTCGAAAACGTGGAAGAACTATATCACAAGGTCCATCTCACAGTTCAGTTCGCGGAGGCGAACCAGCCGGATAAAAAAGACGAGAAAGAACCCTCGGAGGGACTAACTAGTGAATCTGCAGCGGAATTCGACAAGACAATCCTAAAGCTTGCCGAGAGAACTCTCCGTGAAGAAGGATTGCTTCTCGACGAACTTCCTGGGAAACCACGGCGAGTACAGGCGCTTTTGCTGCACGATGCGTGGGCGATGGATTCGCACCCAGGACTCGTGGAGCATCTTGACGAGACGGAAGCGACCGCTCGGAGATTGGGTTTCGGTTCGATCCCGGACCAATCGACTTTCTGGCGAACTCATGACGCTCTCTGTGAGGAAGGATACCG
>Ga0136574_100200_pt1 | contig 22386 bp, 21 predicted proteins | sample AntDeeMetagen134_FD_101383 | JGI IMG/M metagenome (GOLD analysis project Ga0136574, IMG submission 101383) | Saline lake microbial communities from Deep lake, Antarctica - Metagenome #134 | ecosystem: Environmental > Aquatic > Non-marine Saline and Alkaline > Saline | place: Antarctica: Deep lake...
CAGTTCTAACTTGACCGCAAAGCCGGATTTCTGCATCAGCCGTCACGTCGAATCGGCGGAAAGAGGAGCTGAGAGTTGCATTCAGCCACCCCACCCCTTCGCCGTCCATCGATCAACAGAGCATGTTGAGGTGTTTGTACACCGTGCTTTTGGGCATTTTACACGCAGTCGCCAGCTCCGTCACGCCGGTGGTGCCGCCGCGTTCCGCGACCGTCGCCAGCAGCGAAAACGCTGTCCGCACCGCACCGACCGTGTTTGGCGACTCGTTCGGTTCCATACGGTCGTTTCTCGCCCGTAGTCATAACGTCCACGAAGAGTGGAGGCCGTCCGCGCGCCCACTTCGACGTGGCACTTATGTCTCGGCCGTTCGATCACGACGTATGACAGTCACACACCGTGATCCCGAACGGCTCCGTTCTGAACTGCGTCGTGTGCTCCAGTTTTACTGGCCCGACATCGTGGATCGGCGGTTCGGCGGCTACGTCGCCCAGCTCGACGAACGCGACGGCCACGTCTACGACGGTCGATCGAAACACCTCGTCGCGACCTGCCGGGCGATCCACAACTTCTCGATCGGCGTCGCGATCGACGGGCCGACGTACTGCCGCGTGGCCGCCGAGCACGGGCTCCACTTCCTCCGGCACATCCAGTGGGACGAGGGGGACGAAGGCTACGACTGGCTCCTCTCGGGGCGCGAAACCGAGGACGACACGCGCCACTGCTACGGCCACGCGTTCGCCGTCCTCGCGACCGCCCGCGCGGTCGAGATTGGGCTCCCCGACGCGGACGCGGAACTGGAGCGCGCCCTCGGCGTCCTGAACGACCGCTTCTTCGAACCCGAGTACGGGCTCTACGCGGCCGCGGCGACCGGCGACTGGAGCGACTACCAGTCCTACCGGGGACAGAACGCGAACATGCACGCGTGCGAAGCGATGCTCGCAGCGTACGAAGTAACCGGCGACAAGGCCCACCTCGATCGTGCCGCCACCGTTGCCCGGTCGCTGGTTCGCGACCGCGCGGACGAGGCCGGCCGTGTCTGGGAACACTACACCCCGGAGTGGGAGCCTGATCTCGGGTACAACCGCGACGAACCCGACCACCTGTTCCGTCCATGGGGCTATCAACCGGGCCACCACGTCGAGTGGGCGAAGCTCCTCTGCCACCTCGCCGAACACCGTGACGACGACTGGCTCGTCTCGCGCGCGATGGAGCTGTTCGACACCGCCATTGAAATCGGCTGGGACGACGACCACGGCGGGTTCCACTATACGGTGGATCGGAGCGGCGAACCGGTCGTGGCTGACAAGTACGGGTGGACACTAGCCGAAGGGATCGGCGCGGCCGCTCGTCTCGCGGTTCACGACGAGGCGTACCTCGAGTGGTACGACCGCCTCCAGCGGTATGCGACCGATCACGCCGTCAACCCACGGTTCGGCAACTGGTACGAGCGCTTGGGTCCCGACTGGAGTCGGGACGGACCGAACCATGGAACTGCCGTCGAGCCTGGCTATCATCCAGTCGCCAACCACTACGTAGCGATGAACGTGTTCGAGCGACACGACGAACTCCGATAGCGAACGAGGCTACCGATCCGATCGTACACACAGCATGAACGATCGATGGGTCGATGCGCAGCCGGCGAAATCGTCTGGCCGGTCGGTCGCTGGTCCGGTGTACCACATTGGTGTAACGCCTGTAGCGCTGTTATTTTTGGGCCGGCGTCCGTACATGCGTCCGAAACACGCGCTGCTCTGGTCGGTCCATCCGTTCTGAATCGGCCCACTGTGACAGCGATGCGCAACGCTCGTGATCGAGATGGGGGGACGCGGCCGCGTTGAGCCACGATCCCGACATCTGTCCACCATCGAGAAACGATCGTCCGCAGTAGTCGTGGCGGCTGTGGGAAATCACGATGCGAGTGAGCACGAATCGTGTGGTACTGGCTCGTGATCGACGCCGACCGTGGGACATCGGGGTCCGTGTCCTGGCTGCCGTTCACTCTGGGTGGACGGGAATGGTGAAAACCACGTCTCCAGGCTGATCGTTCGCCCTGTCGATTCGCGGCAGAGCGGTGGGGTTGAGGGACGATCGAAAACTGGAACGTCGGCAGGGTGGACCCCGATTCGGCCGAGATGGGGGATGGCTCGTCGGCTGTCTCGCTATCACCGGAGCGTCGCGGTTCTCCGTCGTCCGCTGTCAAACCGTCCCAATCACAACGGTTATGATTACCGGCAGTATGGTCCTGCCAAGGTGTGTGTTGTTGAAGACGGGCGCAGCTATTCTCGATCACTGAGATATTGACCTGAATTAGCTCGGTGTCGCTGCCAGCAGCGACGCAACTCATCAGGTTCTTAGAAGGTTGGTGCGGTAGTGAATGTAATGTCAACCACTCACACCGCACCAACCGGATCGTTCGAGACCACGCCTCATGAACCTTCACTCGTCGAGGACCCGTCGCTGGTCTGTGAGTGCGGGTCAGAGCGTGCGAACAAGCACGGAACCTACGACAGGCATCCGCACGGGCGCGCGCCCGTGCGAATGCAGCGGTATCGATGTCGTATCTGTGGAGGGACGTTCTCGCCGAGCCTGTCCTACATCGAGGACGACTACCAGTACCCCGACGAGGTTAGACGGCTGGTACGCGTCGTGAACGCGTTCACCGACGCGTCCCTTGAACGGCTTCAGGACATCTGTACCGTTCATTTCTCTGTTCGACCATCTGACGAGCAGATTCGTCACTGGATCACCGAAGACACCGGGGAGATCGTCGCAAACGATCTCCCCACGTATTCGGGCATCTACACGTATGACGAGCAATATCTCCGCATCGATGGGAAGCGCGCATATCGGTTGTTGCTCTACGATGACCTCATGGGAGCACCCGTCGCCGAGCAAGTCGTCGACGGGTGCGCGAAGGCCACCGTCCGTGAATTTCTCACCACCGCTCTCGAAGACAAACCCGTCTTCGTCGTGACCACGGATGGGCGCTCGGATTATGCCGAGATCGTGGAAGACGATCTCGGCGCGTTCCACCACCGGTGTCACTACCATTTCCTGAAAAACGGCGAGAAGAAGCTCCGAAAGAAGGTGTTCCAGAGCGTTCAATACTCGAACGCGGAGAAGCTTCACGCCGCGATTGTCTGGAGCGAGTTCAAGAGCGTGTTCGCTGCTCCGTCGTATGTAGCGGCTCTCCAGCGGTTTGAGGCAGTGCTCGATAAAATCGAGCACCTGCCGCCAGCGGTCCGGACATACGTCGAGGAGGTGATGGAGAACTTCGAGAAGTTCGTGGTCCACCTCCGGGATGAGTGGGTCCCGAGCACATCGAACAACGCCGAACGCTATTTCAGCCACACGAAATCGACGCAGGTAAAGCGTCGATTTCGGACGCATGAGGGCGTCCTGTCGTTCATGAAGATACAGATGGTCGTGAGGACGGTCAAACACGGCTTGATCTCGCGGGAAGCATCGCTCGCGCGGATGCGCGAGCTCTTTCCAGGCATCGAGATGGAGGTAGTGACCCCACTTTTCACCGAGACAAAGAAGCGGTATCTGTGGACCCGCGATCTTGAGGCAGGATAATCGATAGGAAGAGGTGCGCGAGCCGCTCCATGCGGAGCGGCTGCGCTATCGTGACACGAATATACCTCCACGAGAATAGTAGAAATGAATACAAGTCTCTTTGCTCATCTATTGAGTCCATCAAAAGTACCGTCCCCGGCCGTGACACGTATCAGCTAACTAGCTGTAACGGGCTTGTCTTTCCTCTCAACAACACAAAACTTGGTAGGGTCGGCAGTATGGGTATGTATATCGCTACCGACAATGAGTAAAGACGATTCCATCTACCGGGAGCTGGATGTTACACCCGTCGTGAACGCAGCGGGGACGAAGACGCGTATCGGGGGGAGTCGGATTCGGCCCGGTGCGCTCGACGCCATGCGGCGGGCTGCCGACGAGTTCGTCGAGATCGGCGAGCTCGAAGCCCGGGCCTCGGCGACGATCGCCGATGTCACGGATGCGGAGGCCGGCTACGTCACCAGCGGTGCCAGCGCGGGACTGGTGCTGTGTGCGGCGGCCGCCATCGCGGGCCACGATGTCGGCGTAATGAACGCGCTCCCGGACACGTCCGACGTACCGAACGAGATCGTCATGCCCCGGACCCACCGAACGGGCTACGACCACGCGTTCCGGACCGCTGGCGCGATGATCGTCGATGTCGGAACCAACGACCGCCACCTCGGCACCGGCGCGACTGATGTCGAGCCGTGGCAGCTCGATCGCGCGATCACCGACGACACCGTCGCTGTCGGCTACATACAGAAGTCCTACACCCAGCCACCGCTGTCAGCGGTTGTCGCGGTCGCCCACGAGAACGACGTTCCGGTGATCGTCGACGCCGCAGCGGAGGTCCCGCCGCGCGAGAACCTCTCGGCGTTCGTGGAGACGGGTGCGGACATGGTGGTGTTCAGCGGTGGGAAGGGGATTCGTGGGCCCCAGACCACCGGATTCGTTGCGGGCAAGCGCGAGTACGTCGCGTCGATCGCGGCCCAGCATCTCGACATGCACGTCGCGAACGATCTCTGGGACCCGCCAACCGATCTCATCGATCGGGGGCGGCTCGACGGCGTGCCGCGACAGGGGATCGGCCGCCCGCTGAAGGTCGGGAAGGAAGAGCTCGTCGGCGCGATCCGCGCACTCGAACTGTTCGTCGCGGAGGATCACGGCCGGCTCGAAGCGGAGTGGATCGATCTCGCCGAAGCGATGGCGGAGCGACTCGCCGAAACCGGCCTCGACGTCCGAGTGACGAGTCCTAATGGCAGTAGCGTCGCCCCGGAGGTCGTCGTCGCTGTCGAGGCGAGCAGCGTCGAGACGAACGCCACGGAACTCGCGCGCGCGCTCCGCGACGAGGACCCGCGGGTGTACGTCGGGACCGACGACCTCCCTGACGGCGAAATCGTCGTGAACCCGATGTGTCTCGACGAGAGCGAGGCCGAGTACGTGATCGATCGCATCGTCGCGAACGTCGAGTAGCGTCGGTCCCGGCCGGATCGGTCCTTCCAACGCTTCACCGATCACAAACTATTTGTTGCCGGTTTCCGCACATCCCTGCATGCACGTGGTAGCGATTGTCGCCCATCCAGACGATGCTGACATCTTCTGTGGCGGAACGCTCGCGAAACACGCAACCCGCGGCGATCAAGTGTCAATTTCCCATATGACCCGCGGCGAGTACGGCGGTCTCGGGACCGACACCGAGGCGGAGATCGCCGACACCCGCGAGACCGAAGCCCGGGCGTCCGGCGAGGTGCTCGGGGCCGACACCGTGGAGTTCCTCGGGTTCGAGGACGGACGGATCACCTACTCGCTCGACAACCGACTGCGGATCGTCGACGCGCTCCGGCGGTACGATCCCGACGTGGTTCTCACGCATTTCCGGGACGACATGCATCCGGATCATCGGGCCACCGCCCGACTGGTGACCGACGCGTACTACATGGCGTCGCTTCCGCTCGCCGAAACCGACCACGAACCGTGTGATCCGGACAACGTCTACTACTTCGGGAAACCCACGTCGCCGTTCGAGCCGTCGACGTTCGTCGACGTCTCCGAGCACGTCGATCGGAAGCGCAGGGCGATCGAACAGCACGAATCCCAGGTCGCGTTCCTCGTCGAACACGGCGGGATCGACGCCGAGTTCGACAACCTCCTCGATGGGATTGACGCCGAGGGAGTCGTGCTCGGCAAGCGGACCGGCGTCGGAAGCGCCGAAGGGTTCGCTCCGCTTCACGAGCGTGCCCGCGACTACCTCGGGTGAACCGCGACACTCTTCGCCCGCGCGAGCCACCGGCCATCGGTCGTGCCGCTACGGATCGGTAGCGTTTTGCGATAGGTCGCCGGTGGAGTAGCCACTGTCGCGCCGCGACAGTATCATCATGTACGAACTCGAAACCGACGACGCACCCGCAAGCATCGGCCCGTTCTCGCAGGGGATCGTCGAGAGTGACACCATCCACGTCTCGGGACAGGGGCCAGTTGATCCCGATTCTGGTGACGTGATCGAGGGCTCGCCCGGCGAACAGACCAGACGCACGCTCGAAAACATCGACGCAGTCCTTCGGGCTGGGGATGCCTCGCTCGACGACATCGTGAAGACGACGGTCTACCTGAAAGACATGCGCTACTACGACGAGGTCAACGATGTCTACGGCGAACTCCTTTCGGAGCCGTATCCCGCACGAAGCGCGTTCGAAGTGGTGAAACTCCCCGTCGATATCGATGTCGAGATCGAAGCAGTGGCCGCCCGCCCCGAAACCGGCGGCGCTGACTGACGACGGAAACCGTCACCCCGAACGACCCCGGTTCGCGTGGCTGCGATATCGACGGGTCTGTTCGGCTGAACACACCTCGTTCCAGACGCCACGGTGGACGTGATGGTATCGGCCAAACACCGTGGCATTAAGACACTATAGGGAGACCATCCTGTATGCACATCACCGGCTACGAACTGTACGAAGTCCCGCCGCGCTGGCTCTTCCTCAAGATCGAGACGAGCACGGGCCTGGTCGGCTGGGGCGAGCCGATCGTCGAGGGGCGGGCGAAGACAGTGCGGACGGCGGTCGAGGAACTGCTCGACAGCTATCTCGTCGGGAAGGACCCGCTCCGGATCGAGGACCACTGGCAGGCGATGTACCGCGGCGGATTTTATCGTGGTGGTCCCATACTCATGAGCGCGATCGCGGGCGTCGACCAGGCGCTCTGGGACATCAAGGGCCGTCACTACGGGGCCCCTGTCTACGATCTGCTCGGCGGCAAGAGCCGGCAGAAAATCCGGGTGTACAAGTGGATCGGTGGGGATCGGCCGGGCGACGTGGCGAGCGAGGCGACCCGGCTCGCTGACGCGGGCTACACTGCGTTGAAAATGGATGCGACCACGCAGACTCACCACGTCGAGGGACGCGAAGTGTTAGAGGGGATCGTCTCGCGGATCGAGCACGTCAGGAGGGAGGTCGACGACGCGGTCGACATGGCGGTCGACTGCCGGGGTCGAGTCTCGAAATCGATGGCGAAGACGCTGACCCGTCGACTCTCGACCCTCGACCTGCTGTTCGTCGAGGAGCCGGTGTTGCCGGAGAACCTCGAATACCTCCCCGTGATCGCGAACCAGGCGGGCACCCCGCTCGCCGCCGGCGAACGTCTCTATTCGCGGTGGGATTATCAACCCGTGTTCGAGGACGGCGCGATCGACGTGATCCAGCCCGATGTCTCCCACGCCGGCGGCATCTCGGAGATGCGACGGCTGGCGAGCGCCGCCGAGACCCACGATATCGCGGTCGCGCCGAACTGCCCGCTCGGGCCGATCGCGCTCGCGTCCTCGCTCCAGGTCGTGACCCATGCCCCGAACTTCCTCGTTCAGGATCACGGGTTCGATGTCCACTCGGACGCACGGGGTCCGGCCCACGAGTATCTCGCGGGGGAGTCGCCGTTCGTGTTCGACGACGGCTATCTCGACACGCTCGACGACCCTGGACTGGGAATCGAGATCGACGAGTCGGTGGTCGCGGAGAAATCCGCAATGGAGACCGACTGGCACAACCCGATCTGGCGGCACGAGGACGGCAGTATCGCGGACTGGTGACCGCGAGGATCGCGTCGGAGTCGTACTCGATCCACGAACGAAAGATCGCTGGGAGGCTTTGCAGCACTGTAGAGCCCAGAAATTAGCGAGTTGAAGGGGTGGTACGGACGTACTGGATGGTTCACTAGATATCCTCGCCGAGCATTCCGCTGATGGGTCGTGGTGAACGGGTTCGCCACCGGCCGCGTGGCGTCACTCAACCCACCCGCGGTAGGCGGTGTTGATCTCGATGACGCCGGCGACGTTCTGGAGAGCCTGGGGAAACTCCTCCTCGAAGGCTTCATCCGGGAGGTTCGCGGTGGAACTGCTCACGCTGAGCGCGCCGAGGAGGCCCCCGGCGTCGGTGACGAGGGCGGTCGAGACACACCGAACGCCCTCGAACTGTTCGTTATCGTCAAACGCAATCCCTTGAGAACGGACGTCGGCTATCTCCGCGCGCAGGGTCGCCGGGTCCACGATGGTGTTTTGGGTGTGTCGCGTCAGCTCCCCCCGTTCGAGGAACGCATCGAGGGACGAGTCGTCGAGGGCGGCGAGCATCGCCTTCCCCGCGGCGGTGCTATGGAGGTCCTCGCGCGTACCGAGCGTGGTCGGGATCTCATCGAGGGGGCGTTCCGAGGACTGATACAGCGTGACGGCGTACCCGTTGCGCTCGACGACGAGTCGGGCGGTCTCGCCGGTGGTGGCCGCGAGCCTGTCGACGCCCTCCTTTCCGGACTGAAACACCGCCTCGCGCTCGCGGGCCGCGCCGCCATACGAGAGCGGCCGGAGGCCGAGGCGGTAGGTTCCATCGACCTGCTGGACGAAACCGTGTCGCCGGAGGGTCGTCAAGTAGTGATGGACGGTGGCTTTCGAGAGACCGACCGCCTCACCTAACTCCGTGACCCCTGCGGTTTCCCGAACGAGGAGTTCGTCGAGGATGTGAACCGCGTTGTCGACCGAGTTGATCGTCTTCGCGCCGTCAGCGTCCGGGGTCATGTCGGGAGTTGTGCGTGTCGATATAAATATCCGGCCCTCGTCGTGGGTCAGGACTCACTCGTTTTCGGCGTAGATACGATCGACGACGTGCTGGACGGCGAGCGCCTGTTCGGTGGTGTTCACTGACGGCGAGGCGTCCTCGGTGATCGCCGTCGTGAACGCGCGCATTTGCTCCCGGTACGGGTCGTTCGGGTTTACCGTGACGGAAGCGTCGAGGTAGTGGTCCATGCCGCCCGTGTTCGCACCGTGAAATCGGAGGGTTTGGTCGACCTCGCTCGCACCGTCGAGGCGGTCGGTGATGTCGAGTACCGCGCCACCCTCGGTGCCGTAGAGCTGGTATCTGTGGACCGACTCGGCGTTGGCCGCCCACGCGACTTCGAGCGTCGCGGTGGTCCCGTCCTCGTAGCTCAAAAACCCCGACGCCGAGTCCTCGACGTCGAACATGTTCGCGTCGGCGTCCTCGCCCCACATGTCGAGGTAGGCGTAGGACTCGCGGTGGCCGAAGTCCTGACGGGTCGTGGCGGCGACATCGGCGATCACCGGCGCGTCGAGGAAGTGATCAAGGAGGTCGATCTGGTGAATGCCGATGTCGATCACCGCGCCGCCGCCGGCGATCTCCGCGGAGGTGTACCACGACCCGCGACCCGGCACCCCACGTCGCCGGATGTACTCCGCCTGGACGTGAGTGATCTCCCCGAGGTATCCCTCGTCGATGTACCACTTGAGGACCTTGCAGACGTTCAAAAATCGGTTTTGGAAGCCCACCATACACAGACAGTCCGTTTCGCGCGCGGTCTCGGCGATCCGTTCGGCGCTTTCGAGGGTGTGGGCCAGTGGCTTCTCGACGAACACGTCGAACCCGCGCTCCATTGCCGCCGTGGCGACCGGCTCGTGGAACTTGTTCGGTGTCGTGACGAGAACCCCATCGAGGTCGCGTTCGAAGAGTTCGGCGGGGCGTTCGAACACCTCGGTGCCGACGCGGCGCTCGAACTCCTCGCGGGCGTCCGGGCTCGCGTCCGAACCGTAGACGGTGTGGCCGAAATCGGCGAGGATTCCCGCCCGGAGGAGACCGTAGGTCCCGAGTCCCGCGACCCCGATTTCGAGCGTGTCCTCAGTCATAGCTGTACCTCCGGAGCGAGCGTAATACCGTTTTCGACCCTCGTGGTTCGAAAATCGTTTCCCAATATCAAACGACCTGGTGGGGCCTCACGGTCAACAAAGACATGCCTGTCACGACATCCTGATAAAAAACATCGCAGCGGGTCGGTCGGTCGCTGCGTCATTAATTCGTTCCAAAGTAAATCTTTTACCGGCCCGGCCCCAAGCCGTGTGCATGGCCACCACATCAACGGCCCACGACGAACGCCCCTACATCGACGGGGAGTGGGAGAGCGGCGACGGCGTCATCGAAGTGAGCGATCTCGCCGAGGGTGACACGTTCGCTCGGATCGCCGCTGTGAGCCCGCTTCAGGCCGAAGCCGCGCTCGATGCGGCCGCGGGCGCACAGCCGGCGATGGCCGCGTCGACGATCCCAGAGCGAGTCACGTGGCTCGAATCGATCGCTGCGGGCCTCCGCGAGCGGAAGGACGAACTCGCCGAGGTGATCGTGCGCGAGGCAGGAAAACCCATCACGAGCGCGCGCGGCGAGGTCGCGTCGGCCGCCGAGCGGTTCGAGCGCGCCGTCGAGGAGGCACGGGGACTCGACGGGGAGTACCGGCCGGGGACGACCGCGGGCCACGAGGGGTGGGAAGCGATCACCAAGCCCGAGCCCCGCGGGACCGTGCTCTGCATCACGCCGTACAACTACCCCCTCTCGACCACCGCGCTCCAGATCGCGCCCGCGCTCGCCGCCGGCAACAGCGTCGTACTCAAGCCCGCGAGCAAGACCCCGGTGAGCGCCGCCATCCTAACCGATGTCATCGCCTCGACCGACGTTCCGGCGGGCGGGTTCAACTTCGTGCCGGGCCACGCGAGCACGATCGGCGACGTGCTCGCCGGTTCGGACCGGATCGACGCGATCGCGATGACCGGTTCGTCGGGCGCGGGCGAGCACGTCGCGCGCCAGAGCGGGATCGTGAACCTCCACATGGAGCTCGGCGGCAACGCGCCCGCCGTGGTCTTTCCCGATGCTGATCTCGACGAGGCCGCCGCAGCGTGTGCGAAAGGCGGGCTCAAATACGCCGGCCAGCGATGTTCGGCGATCAGCCGCGTGCTGGTCCACGAGTCGATCCACGACGATCTCGTCGAGCGGATCGAGGGCGAGATGGATGCCTACCCGACGGGCGATCTGTTCGACGAGGGGACGGCACTGGGACCGCTCATCAGCGAGGATCAGGCCGACTGGGTCGCAGAGCTCGTCACCGACGCCACCGATCGGGGTGCCGAGATCGTTCGCGGCGGCGGGCGCAGTGGACAAGAGTTCGAGCCCACGCTGCTCGGCGACGTTCCAGCGAGTGCACGCCTCGTCACCGACGAGCAGTTCGGTCCCGTCATCCCGGTGACGACGTTCGACGACGAGGACCACGCCATCGAGATCGCCAACGGCACCGACCTCGCGCTCGACGGCTGCGTCTTTACCACCGAGTACGACCGCGCGCTCCGGGTCGCCGAACGGATCGACGCCGGCGCAGTACGAATAAACGGCGCGCCCTCCCACGGACTCGGCGACATCCCGTTCGGCGGGAACGAGGATTCGGGCATCGGCCGCGAGGGGATCGGGACAAGTATCGAAGGGTTCATTCGATACAAGAGTATCGTGCTCTAATAGCACAATGACGCTACACAATAACACGGTGGGGCGGGACGTTCGGGAGCTCGGCGCGCTCGTCGGCGACGTGCTCGAAGCACAGACCTCGACCGACGCGTTCGAGACGGTCGAGGAGCTCCGGACGACCGCCATCGACTACCGCAACGGCGAGATCGACTCGCGCGATGCCCTCGATCGCACGCTCCGCAGCCTCGACCCCGAGAACGCGGTCACGGTCGCGCGCGCGTTCACCACCTACTTCGAGATGGTAAACCTCGCCGAGGAGCGCGAACGCGTCCGCGCGATCCGGACCGCCTCCCAGGAGGGATCACTCGCCGACAGTTTGAGTGCCGCCGTCGAGAGTCTCGCCGATCGCGATCCCGAAGTCGTCGAAGAGATTCTGGGGGACGTGCTGATCGAGCCGACCTTTACTGCCCATCCCACGGAGGCCCACCGCAAGACGGTGAAGGCGAAACTCCGGACCATTGCGGACCATCTCGTCGAACTCGACGAGCGCCGACTGACCGACACCGAGCGAGCACAGGTGGAGGACGCGCTCGAAGCCCAGGTCACGAGCCTCTGGGGCACCCGCCAGATCCGCGAGCGCCAGCCCGAACCGCTCGACGAGGCCCGGAACGTCCACTGGTATCTCGAAAACACGCTGTTCGACACCACCGGCGAGGTCTACCGGGAGATGGAGGACACGCTCGGGACGGAGTTCGACGACATCGCGGTGCCCAAACTGTTCGAGTTCCGGTCGTGGGCCGGCAGCGACAGGGACGGAAACCCCCACGTCACCCCCGAGGTGACGAGCGAAACCCTCGCGAGACAGCGCCGAAGTGTGCTGGAGAAGTACCAGGAAGCGCTCGCCGACCTGTCGAGCGTACTCGCCCACGACGCCGACCGGCTCGACACGGGCGAGACGTTCGACGATCGGCTCGCCGCGAACCGCAAGCGCTTCCCCACGCTCGCCGATCAGGCCCGCGAGCGCTACCCAGACGAACCCTACCGTCAGCACCTGCGACTGATGGGCGAGCGCCTCGAACGCATTGGCGATGTCCGGCCGAACGGGTACGACGAAGTGAGCGAGTTCACTGCTGACCTCGACGCGCTGGCGACGAGCCTCCGGGCGAACGGCGGGGAGCGGATCGCCGCGGTCCACATCGATCCCCTCGAACGCCAGGCCGAAACCTTCGGGTTCTGCCTCGCTGGTCTCGACCTCCGGGATCACCAGGAAAAACACACCGAGGCGATCACCGCGGCGCTCGGCCGCGAGGACATCGCCTACGAGTCCCTCGACGAGGACGAGCGCGTCGAACTCCTCACCGAGGCCATCCTCCAAGACGCGCCGCTGATCGACGTCACCGATCGCGAAGGACTGTTCGATCCTGCGGCGCGCGTGCTCGAACGGTTCGACCGGCTGAACGACTGGCAGCGCGAGTACGGCGCGGATGCCATCGACACCTACTGCATCTCGATGGCCGAGAAGCCGAGTCACGCGCTCGAAGTCCTGTTCCTCGCCGACCAGGCGGGCGCGGTCGAGCTTCCCGAATACTGCGGGCTCGATGTCGTGCCGCTGCTCGAAACCGAGGCCGCCCTCGACGGCGCGCGCGAGATCATGGGGACGCTGTTCGACAACGAAGCGTACAGCCAGGCGCTCGCCGCGCGCGGCAACCTCCAGGAAGTGATGCTCGGGTATTCGGATTCGAACAAGGAGAACGGGTTCTTCGCCGCGAACTGGGACCTCTACCGCAACCAGCGCCGACTCGCCGACATCGTCGACGACCACAACATCGACCTCCGACTGTTCCACGGCCGCGGCGGCTCGATCTCCAGAGGCGGTGGCCCGATGAACGAGGCGCTGCTCGCGCTCCCGAACGAGACGGTGAATGGCCAGGTCAAGTTCACCGAGCAGGGCGAGGCGATCGCGGAGAAGTACGCCAATCCGCGGATCGCCGAACGCAACTTAGAACAGATGCTGAACGCCCAGATCCGCGCGCGGACGCGGTCGTTCGACCAACCCGCCGAGGACGTGCCCGCGGAGTGGCTCGACGCGGCCGCGACGATCGCCGACGCGGCGCGGACGGCCTACCAAGACCTGCTCGACACCGAGGGATTCGTGTCGTACTTCGAGCAGGCCACCCCGATCACCGTGATCGAGGAACTCAACATGGGCTCGCGGCCGGCGTCGCGGTCGGGCGAGCGCACAGTCGAGGACCTCCGGGCGATCCCGTGGGTGTTCTCGTGGACCCAGTCGCGGTGCATTCTGCCCGGGTGGTACGGCCTCGGGGCCGGGATCGAAGCCTATCTGGAGGGGGGCTGCTCGACCGAGACGCTCCAGGCGATGTACGACGAGTGGGCGTTTTTCCGGACCACGGTCGACAACGCCGCGCTCGCGCTCGCGCGCACCGACATGGAGATCGCGGCGGAGTACGCCGCGGTCGCCGCCGACGACCTCGAAGCACGCTTCTTCCCGGTGTTCGAGGCCGAATACGAGCGAGCCGCCGACTTCGCCACGACCATCGGCGACCGTGATGATCTCGTGGACCGTGACTGGCTCCGTGAGAGTCTCCGCCGCCGGAACCCCTACGTCGACCCGCTGAACGTGCTCCAAACCCATCTCCTCGATCGCGAGCACCGGACCGAGACCGAAAAGCGAGCGCTGCGCCTGACGGTCAAGGGAATCGCCGCCGGCATGAAAAACACCGGATAGCTCGGTTCCGTCGCTCTACCGGCCATCGGGAGAAACCGTTTTACCGCCGACCCGAGAGTACCGAGGTATGGCACGATCAGCCATCCAACTGTACACGCTACGCGCGGTCGACGAACCGCTCGACGAACTGCTCGCACGGGTCGATGACGCGGGGTTCGAGGGTGTGGAGTACGCAAACCGGATCGGCGATGCGGACGCCGACGCCGTCCGGGCCGCGCTCGACGAGACCGGCCTCGAATCGGTCGCAGCCCACGTCGGGATCGAGGAGATTGAGAATGATCCCGAGGGCACCGTCGAGTTCTATCGGTCGCTCGGCTGTGATCACCTCGTGGTGCCGTGGCTCGATCCCGAGTGCTTCGCAACCGAGGACGACATCGAGGAGACCGCGAACCGGCTGATGACGGTGGCCGAGGCGGTCGACGAACGCGGGATGGCGCTATCCTATCACAACCACGACCACGAGTTCGCCGCGGTCGACGGACGGTCAGCGTTCGACCATCTCGCGGAAGCCACCCGAGAACCGCTCGGCTTCGAACTCGACTGCGGCTGGACCACAGTGGCGGGCGCGGACCCCGTTGCCGTCCTCGACCGATGGGGCGATCGCGTGTCGCTCGTCCACATCTCCGACGCCGACGAGACGCGCTCGTCGGTGGAGGTCGGCGACGGCGTGCTCGATGTCGACGGCTGTGCGACAGCGGTCCAAGAACACGATGTCGGGTGGGCTATCTACGAGCACGACGATCCCGACGATCAGATGGAGTCAGTCGCCCACGGTGCGGGCGTGCTGGAACGGTTCTGAGCGGCTCGCGTCGCGATTTCGATCGATCCCACCGGAAAAACACCGATCGACTCGATCTTGCGCTCGCTCACGAGCCGTCGAGCACGTCGACGAACGACGCCTCGGCGTCGCGCCACGCCGCAACCACCCGATCGTACTCGGGGTCGGTCGCGGCGTCGTCGATCCGATCGTGCTCGTCGAGCCAGGCGACGGTACGCCGGACGCCTTCCTCCCAACTCACGGTCTGCTCGAACCCGAGATCGCGGCGGGCCTTCGACGTATCGAACACCGTGCTGAACCGGAAATGGTCTTCGAGGCCGCCGGTCCGGTCGGAAACGGCTGCGGTGAGCGTGTCGGTCGGGACGTGGACGAGATCGGGGGCGGGCGCGTCGAGCGCGTCGGCCGCCCGGCGGTGGTACTGGTTCCACGTCATCGGCCGTTCGCAGGTCACGTGGTAGGCCTCGCCGATCGTCCCCTGATTTTCGAGCGCCCCGACGAACGCACCGGCGACATCGTCGTGGTGACACGGCCCCCAGATCGACGTGCCGTCGCCATGGACCACGATCGGCTTTCCCTCCCGGAGTCGGTCGATGTACGCAGTGTCGTCGCCGAGCGTGTGGATCAGCGTTCCGGCCTCGCCGTAGGTGTGCCACGGTCGAAGCACCGTCGCCGGGAACCCGCGGTCGCTGTGGGCTTCAAACAGGCGATCCTCGCAGGCGGCCTTCTCGGCCCCGTACTCGCTGACCGCCGGGCTGCGCGCCGCCGACTCGACGATCGGCATGTCCGCGACCGGGCGATGATAAACGTCGATCGTGCTACAGAAGACGTACTGCTCGATGTCGCCCGCGAACGCGCGGATCGCGGAGGTGACATCCGCCGGCTCGAAAGCCACCATGTCGATCACACGATCGACGTTGAGGGTCGCCATCTGTTCCTCGAATCGGTCGTAGTCGGTGCGATCGCCGGTGACGTGCGTGACGCCTGGTGGGAGGTCGGCGTCGGTGCGACCACGGTTGTACACCGTCACGTCGTGGCCGGCATCGACGAGCTGGCGCGTGATTCCCGTGCTGATCAGCCCCGTGCCGCCGATGATCAGGACGTGCATGCGCCGTCCTCGATGGCATGCTGAATAAACGTCCCGGTGAGTGGGCGTGATTGCGCTGCCACGCGTACCGGCCGAGCGAAACCACTATTTCATTGGCCCTGATGGGAAACATACGTAATGGAGCAGTACACCGTCGCCATCGTCGGCACTGGCCCGGACCCGCGAAACCCCACAGTCGAGGGGTTCGCGATGGGCTATCGCCACGCCGAGGCGTATCGCAACAACGAGAACTGCCGGCTCGTCGCGTGTGCCGATGTCGTTCCGGAAAACGCCAGCGTGTTCGCCGAGACGTTCGACCTCGGCGAGGACGGGATCTACGAGGAGTATGAAAAAATGCTCGCCGAGGTCGAACCCGATGTCGTCAGCGTCACCGTGCCGCCCGCGATCCACGAACGAGTCGTCGTAGACTGTGCGCGCAGCGGGGTCGTGGAGGCCGTCCACTGCGAGAAACCGATGGCGCTCTCGTGGCCGAGCGCCGAGCGGATGGTCCAGGCCTGTTGGCGGCGGAATGTCCAGCTCACCTTCAATCGCCAGCGCCGGTTCGGCCGGCCGTTCACCGAGGCCGACCGACTGCTCGACGCCGGCGAGATCGGCGATCTTCGACGAATCGAGATCGGGTGGGGCGATTTCTTCGACACCGGTGCGCACACCGTCGATCTCGCGGGGATGTTCACCGACGACCGACCGGCCGAATGGATCATCGCCCAGCTCGACTACCGCGAGGAGGACGTTCGGTTCGGTGCCCACCAAGAAAACCAGATGTCCGCCCAGTGGCGCTACGACAACGGCGTCCACGGGGTACTCTCGACCGGCACAAGCGCGTCGTTGACTGACGCTGCGATCGTGCTTCGGGGGAGCGACGGGACGCTCCGGATCGACGCCGACGACGGTCCGATGCTCGAACTCGAACGGGATGGCCGGCGGGAGGCGATCGATGTCGACGGCGAGACGATGCACGGCACGGCCGAGGACGGCGATCGGTTCGGCTCGCGGTTCCACGACCGTTCGATCGGCGACGCCATCGACGCGCTCCGCACTGACAAAGAATCACAACTCTCCGGCCGGATCGGGCTCAACACCGCCGAAATCCTCTTCGGTGGCTACGAGTCGGTCCGCCAGCGGGGACGGATCGATCTCCCGCTCGACATCGACGACAGTCCGCTCGAAGCGATGGTGGAATCCGGTGCGCTCTCGCCGATACCCGACGACGGCGAGCAGTAGACCAGCGCTCCTCCCACGACTTCCACCGGCAACCACCGCTCGACGCCACGACTTTCGATGTCACCGACCGTTACGCATATGCGTCTCGCCGCCGGCGTTCGTGACAATGACACACGCGACTGCGGACGACATCCGAGAGCTCGATCCCGACGAGGTCACGCCGGCCGACGTCGACACCGAACGCGTTCGGGCGGGGCTCACCGACGAGGAAAACCTCACGCGGACGCACGCCGCCAAGATCGCCGGTGCGCTCGCGGCTCACGACGTCGGCGCGGTGGTGCTCCTCGTCCCGGCACTTCTCGACCGGCTTGCGGAGGATCACTCGGTCATCCAGAAGGAGAGTCTCACGGCGCTCGCACTCGTCGCCGACGAACGGCCCGCCGAGCTCGCCGACGGAGTGCCGGCGCTGGTCGACCTGCTGGATCACGACCTGGCGCTGCTCCAGACGTTCGCCGCGCGCGTCGTCCGTCCGCTCGCCGCCGAGCAGCCCGAGTGGTTCGCGACCGAACTCGACGGTCTCCTCGCGACGCTCGACAGCGAGATCACGAATCCCGTCGAGGGGCTCGAACAGCCACCAATGGGGGAACGCTCGTCGTTCGAGCAGCCCCAGGCCGTCGGCGAACAGGAACGGCAACGACAGCTCGCCGTGCAGGCGATCGCGGCGAACGTCGTCGTCGCGGTCGCTGAGGTCGACAGTGACGCGCTCGTAGAGCACGTCCCGACGATCATCGACCTCCTCGACAGCGACGATACCTTTCTGGTCACGACGAGTGCCGATGTGATCGCAGCCATCGCTGAGGACCACCCTGACGCTGCGAGCGACGCTACCGAGCCGCTGTGTGCGTGTCTCGACACCCACGACGGAGCCGCGAGGGCGAGCGCCGTCACCGCACTCGGATACATCGGCGACGATAGTGTAGTCGGTCCGCTCCGTGAGGTCGCGAACGACGGCGAGGCCGACGAGGACCTCCGCGCGCTGGCCGCCGAGACCGCCGACTGGCTCGACCACGACATCGCCTGAGAGAGGGATTAGAACGCGTCTCGGCGTTCATCGTTCCCGAAATCAGCAACACAGAGTCGATCGGTGTCGGAACTCCGTAAATTCGTTTGCTAATTCCTCTCAGGACTCGCGCTGGCGGCGCGCGGCATACCAGTACGTCCCGATCCCGACCACCCCTAATCCGACGATCAGGATGAAATTCACGTACGCGATCGCGCGCGACTCGGTTCCGGACTGCCCGAACGCGAACGTGACTGCACTCAACAACAGCATCAACACCAGAAACGCCCAGAGCAGCCGGAAGTACTCTCGTGATTCGTAAATTAGCGTCCAGAACTCGTCACGCCACGACATGCTCGCTACGTTCGGGGGCCGGTTCAAAGAAGCTTCGCCCGCGGGCCGATTCCGGAACGGCTCGGGGGTCAGTCGGTGAGTTCCGGGCTGTCCCAGTACGCGTGGTCGTCGTCCTCGCGGAAGCACGCCACCCGCTGGCCGTCGTGGTGGTAGTCCGGCGGCGATTCCTGTCGGCAGGCCTCGCGGGCCTCCGGACACCGGGTGTGGAACCGACAGCCAGAGGGCGGGTTCACCGGGTCCGGGATGTCGATCTTCCGCATCGGCGGCTCGCCCGCCTCCCGGAGCGAGAGGTCCGGCGTCGCCCACCGCAACACGTTGGTGTAGGGGTGGTGGGGGTCATTCACCATGTCCTCCGCGGGACCGATCTCGGCGAGTTCGCCCAGATACATCACGCCGATCTTGCCGTCGCCGTGCTGGGTGAAGTAGCGCGCGTTCGAGAGGTCGTGGCTGATGAACACGTAGGAGGTGTCGAACTCGTCTTGGAGGTCGAGCATCAGGTCCATCATCTCCACCCGCAGCGATACGTCGAGAGCGGAGATCGCTTCGTCGGCCAGGATCACGTCGGGGTTCATCAAGAGCGCGCGACACAGCGCGACGCGCTGTTTCTCCCCGCCCGAGAGCTCGTGGGGATACCGATCGGCGAAGTCAGAGGCCGGCGTCATCCCGACGTGTTCGAGGAGTCCGTAGATGCGCTCGCGGCGCTCACCCCGGCTGAGGTCCGCGCCCGTCAGCTGGAGCGGCTCCGAGAGGATCGAGACCAGCCGCCGGTTCGGGTTGAGCGAACTCCCCGGGTCCTGGTGGATGATCTGGAGCGACTGGCGGATCTCGTCCCACGTGATGTCGGCGTCACTGTTGCCGTCGCGAACGTCCCAGATGTCGTGGCCGCGGTATTTCACGCTGCCACCGGTCGGCCGCTGGAGCCCGATCGACGTTTTGCCGAGCGTGGTCTTCCCAGAGCCCGATTCGCCGACCAGCGAGAGCACGTCGCGCTCTTCGAGGTCGAAGCTCACACCATCGACAGCCCGCACAGTTTGCGTTTCGTCACCGAAATCGAGCAGTCCGGACCGGCTCTCGAAGTGGACCTCCACATCCGACAGCGAGAGCACTGGCTCCGCGTCACTACTGCTCATCGGTCACCCCCTCGGCCGCTGCGGTGTCACCGAGCGAGTCGGCGTAGTTCAGCGGAATTTCTTTGGTCGCCTCTTCGTGGTGGAAACACGCCGCGCCATGCCCCGCCGACACCCTCGTGATAGCCGGGAACCTCCTCGCGACACTGCTCGGTCGCGAGCGGACACCGAGGGTGATACGCACACCCGCTCGGGAGGTTGATCGGTGCTGGGCTCTTGCCGTCGATCGGCCGCATCTCCTCCAAGGGTGCGTCGAGGTTCGGCGTCGAGTTCAGGAGTGCGCGGGTGTATGGATGGCCCCCGTTCTCGATCATCTCGCGGGTGTCGGCGATCTCGACCAGCTTGAACGCGTACATCACCGCGAGCCGATCGGCGAGTGCCGCGACCAGCGGCAGGTCGTGCGTGATGAACACCATCGTGAGGTCGTACTTCTCGCGCAGTCCGCCCAACAGTTGAAGAATCGAGCGCTGCATCAGGAGATCGAGCGCGGCGGTCGGCTCGTCCATCACCAGCAGGTCGGGATCGAGCACGAGCGAGAGCGCGATCAGCGCGCGCTGAGTCATCCCGCCGGAGAGCTCGTGGGGATAGGAATCAAGCACGCGGTCGGGATCGAGGTAGAGATCGGAGAGGAGTTCGCGCGCCCGCTCCATCCCCGCCGTCCGATCGGCGTCGTGGGCGTCGAGCGTCTCCGCGAAGTGGCCTCGGATCTTCATCGTGGGGTTGAACGAGCTCATCGCGCCCTGGAACACCATCGAGATATCCTCCCATCGCATCTCCCGGAGCTCCGACTGGGAGAGTTCGAGGATATCGGTTTCATCCCCGTCGCTCGGTCGATACGTGATCTCGCCCGAGAGGAGTCCGGGGTTCGGCACCGCGTCGAGCATCGCCGAGGCGAGCATCGATTTCCCGGAGCCACTCTCGCCGACGATCCCGAGGATTTCGCCCCGCTCGACTTCGAGTGAGACGCCGTCCAAAACGTACGATTCGCCCTCGTCGTAGGTCACCGACGCGTCGTTCATCCGGATGACCGGATCGGACGCTCCGATGGCGTCGCGTTGCTGTGTTCGTTCGATCGCCATTAGGTCATCACCTCACTGCTCGCGGTCGTTTCATCGTCGACATCGCCGGCGGTGGATTCGGACTCGCCCGCCAGTCGCGTCCGGACGCGGGGGTTGAACACCCGGTCGAGCCCCTGAGACAGCAGGATGAGCGCCAGCGCGATCCCCATGATCGCGACCATCGGGATCACGAGCTGGTAGAGCGCACCGGTGCCGACCAGCGCCCCGGCCTGCTTGTAGGCGTTGTTCAACTGGAGCCCCCAGTTCGCCACCGAGGTGGGCAGGATGCCGAGGTAGTACAGCCCGACTGAGGTGAACACCACGTACCGAGCGGCGTTGGCGAAGTTCACCAGGACATACGGCATCAGGTTCGGGATGATGTCCTTGTACAGAATGCGTGTCGTGCTCGCACCCATCGTCCGCGAGGCCTCGACGTAGGAGTTCTCCCGGAGCGTGAGCACCTGTGACCGAATGGCGCGCGCGAGCCCCGCCCAGTAGTTGATCGTGATCAGGATGCCGATGAGGGCGGGGTTCGTCGGACTGAACACCACCGCGAGCACCATCACCAGCGGCAGCCCCGGGATCGACATCATCACGTCCGAAAACGAGGTCAGTCCCCGATCCACGACGCCGCCTTTGTAGCCGGCGACAGTGCCGATGACGACCGCGACGCCAGTGGCGAACACCCCGCCGGTGGCGATCATGATCAACATCGAGGGCGTGGCGTGGATCGCCATCGCGAGGATGTCCTCGCCGGAGCCGGTCGATCCGAGCGGTGCGCTCCACACCTCGAACGGCTGGAGACCCCGGGCGGCCTGATTCGATGTCGGCGTTCGGTAGAGCCACGCGCCGACGGTCGCCATCAGGACGTACACTGCGAGGATCGTCCCACCGATCTTGGTGCGCCGGTCGTTCCACGCCACGAGGCCCGGCTTGTACACGAACTCCTCGTAGAAATCACGGAGGCGCTCGCCCCACGTCACCTCCACGTCGGAGCTGGTCGTCTCGAAGGAGAACTCGCCGCCCATGGATTCGGATTCAGTAGGCTTCACTGGACTCACCCGATCTGATCCGCGGATCGATCTTGCCGTACGTGAGATCGGCGATGTACACAGACAGCACCAGCGCGATCGTGATGACGAGGAAGATTCCCATCATCAGCGGGTAATCCCGGTTTTCGAGCGCCTGGAACAGGTAATAGCCGATCCCGGGGTAGGTGAACACCTCTTCGAGGATCGGCGAGCCGCCGAAATAAAACCCGATGAGGGTGAGAAAACCAGTGTACATCGGCAGAATCGCGTTGCGCGCGACGTACCGTGTCGAGATACGCCGGTCGGAGAGGCCACGCAGTCTCGCGACCCGGACGTAGTCCTCGCCAAGCACCGAGATGGAGTTGCCCCGCATCGCGAGCGCCTGGAGTCCCGCACCGGTGATAACCAGCGAGGCGATCGGCAGCGCCGCATGACGGAGCGCGTCCACCACGAATGTGACGGAGAGACCAGCCTCGACGCCGGGACTCGTCCGATACCGGGCCGGCAGGACCTGGAACTTGTAGGAGAAAACGACCACGAGACCGATCGCGAGCACGTAGAACGGCATCGACCCGAGGAGGATCGATACACTGCTCGACGCCATGTCGAACGTCGAGCCCTCCCGGTAGGCCATGACTGCGC
>Ga0136574_100265_pt1 | contig 19272 bp, 25 predicted proteins | sample AntDeeMetagen134_FD_101383 | JGI IMG/M metagenome (GOLD analysis project Ga0136574, IMG submission 101383) | Saline lake microbial communities from Deep lake, Antarctica - Metagenome #134 | ecosystem: Environmental > Aquatic > Non-marine Saline and Alkaline > Saline | place: Antarctica: Deep lake...
GACCTCTGGCTCTGCCCCACCGCGGAGGTGCCGGTGACAAAAATGTATCGCGACGACATCCTGCTCGACGACGATCTCCCCCTCAAACACCAGGCGTACACGCCGAACTTCCGGCGCGAGGCAGGCGAGCACGGCACCGAAACCCGGGGGATCGTCCGGGTCCACCAGTTCAACAAGGTCGAGCTGGTGAACTTCGTCCGCCCCGAGGACAGCCACGACCGCCACGAGGAACTCGTGGAGGAGGCCGCCGAACCGCTGCGACGGCTCGGACTTCCCTACCGGGTGCTCCACATGAGTACGGGCGATCTCGGGTTCGCGCCCACGAAGAAGTACGACATCGAGGTCTGGGCACCGGGCGACGACATGGACGACGGTCCCGAGGAAGGTGGCCGGTGGCTCGAAGTCTCCTCGGCGTCGAACTTCGAGGAGTTCCAGGCTCGGCGGGCCGGCCTGCGCTACCGCCCGGAGCGCCACGAGTCGGCGACGTATCTCCACACCTTGAACGCCTCGGGGACCGCCGTCGGGCGCGTGATGGTCGCGATCCTCGAATACTATCAGAACCCGGATGGGACGGTCGAGATTCCCGAAGCGCTCCGGCCGTACATGGGTGGCCAAGCGGTCATCGAGGGCCACGAGCCGGTCGGCGAGAGTGCGGTCGGGGCGGGCAGGAAGGAGTGAATCGTCGGCGGTGCGACGGAAACGTCCCGAACAGTCGATTTCAGTCGGTGTAGGTGTGGATTCGTGCGATCGAGCTCCCATCGACGGTGTGAACGTCTACGAACCCGAACAGGAGGCCGTCCGCTTCTCCGAACAACCGGCCACGAACGGCGACCGCGGACTCACTCGTGTCGTCGCCGGTTTCGTCGGCGTAGACCCCATCGATTTCGTGGGTCGTGTCGGTGCGCGGACGCTCCTCACGCATGAACGCGACGAACGTCTCGCGTCCGTCGAGCGTGCGGTCGGGCCGCTCGTGGACGAACTCGGTCGCGAGCAGGTCAGTGAGGTCGTCGTATCGGTCCTCGTCGATGGCGGTGTAGTACGGCCTCGCGACTTCCGTTGCGTTCATACGCGCGGATCGGCGCTCATCGAGAAGAACCTGGCGACACTACCGCCACAACCGACCGCGTAGCGGGGTGGCTGGGGATTCCCGAAGCGATCGACACACGCGTCGTCGTGACCCGGACTCTCGGCAGACGGGCTCAGAAGCCGTTTTCGGGATCGTCGTCGAGCACGCCCTCGGGGAGATCGGCCCCGACGAGCGCCGCCCACTCGGCGAGATGGGTGTGTACTTTGCGCCGTGACATGCTGGCTCAATCTGTGGTATCTCCGTCGATCGGTATAACAGTTGGGTCCACCGCGACGGTAGTGTTCAGATGAGCCGTAGATATCGAGACAACAGTAGCAACCGCGACCGGCTCGAAAGCCCGACTGTTCGCGGGCGCATAGTGGCTAAGAGAAGTTTTGCATACAGGCTGATAGCGATTCGTCGTCTGTAGACGTAGAAACGGGAATACTCTCTTTCTCGATACCCAGAACTTCCCTTGCTGACTAAGCGCCCGCGAACGGGGGGAGAATTCCGCTTTCCCGGTGGCTCAGGGAATTCGGACGACGTGGCCCGAGAGACCTCCAGTCTCTCGGCATCCCGAAAATCTCCGATTTTCGGAGACAAGGACCGCAAGGAGCAACGCGGCTGAGGACCGTGGTTCGAGAGACGCCTCCGGCGTCTTTCGAACGACATCACCGGAAATCAGAGATTTCTGGTTAGCTGCCAGAATCCGGCGGGTTCTAGCAACAGCGAGTCCCGGGACCTGAGCCAGTCGCCCCTTTCAGTCCCGGAAGACGCTTCGCGTCGTCCGACCCTCGCGGAGCCGAAGGCTCCGCTCAGTCCTACCCGGCGTGGTTTCCTCAATCAGCGTCGCTTATCTGAACACCGCCGGTGTGGCCTGCGGTTCTCATTTGTACCGTGATTCGCGGTCGTGATACGAGTTTTCGGTTCGGAATTCGAAGCTCTGACCGAGATCAGTCGATCCGTTCGGCGAACCCGAAGCGCGGTTTCACACCCTCGACGCGAATCCGCACCTCCTCGCCCTCCTCTGCATCCGAAACGAACAGCGTGTATTCCTCGACTTTCGCGATCCCGTCGTCCTCGTCGCCCGTGTCGGTGATCTCGACGGTCAGTTCGTCGCCCGCTTTCACCGGCGCGGTCATTCGGCCCTTCCCCACGAGATAGAGTTCGGAGGACTCGTCGCGCGAGGCCTCGGGGTGAACAGTTCTGACGTACTCGAACTCCTCTTCGATGTCGGCTTCGAGATCGTCGAGATCACGGCCGTCGAACACTTTCACGACGAGATCACCGCCAGGCGCGAGCACGGATCGTGCCACGTCGAGCGCCTGGCGCGCGAGATGCACCGACCGAGCGTGGTCGAGGTCGTACTCGCCGGTCATGTTCGGGGCCATATCGGAGAGCACGAGATCGGCTTCACCGACCCGCTCTGCGAGCTCCGATTGGGTGGACTCCTCGGTGAGGTCCCCGCGGACCGTCTCGACGCCGTCGATCGATTCGATGCGCTGGCGGTCGACGCCCACCACGCGACCCTGTCCCGCGCGCTCGGCAGCGACCTGGAGCCATCCGCCGGGGGCGGCACCGAGGTCGATCACGGTGTCGTCCGGGGCGATGAGATCGGCGGTGTCGTCGAGCTGCTGGAGCTTGTACGCCGACCGCGAGCGGTAGCCCTGCTGTTTGGCCTTGTTGTAGTATTCGTCACGACCCGACATTCGTTGGCCGACGTAGACCGTGTGTGCGTAAACGCCCTTCGTTCAGCCGCCACTCGCTCAGCCGTCATTCGCTCAACCATCACTCGTTCAGCCGTCATCCCGCATCGGTCGGCAAGCGGTGTATCACAACCGCGGGCGGATGACGACTCTTCATCGACTGTCCGGACCAGGTTGTAGCGATATATAGCGGCCTGTCCTGCTCCGTGCTACAATTTATATATATTAGCAGCATCTATGTAGTCTCCCTCCTGGTTTTCACGTGATGACGCGCAAAGCGACACGACGCCACGTACTGATGGGGATCGGCACCGGAACCGCGATTGGGGTTGCTGGCTGTACCGGCGGTTCCGGCAACAACGGCGGCGACAACGGCAGCGGTGAGAATACGAGCGGCGGGGGCAACGACAGCAGCGCGAATGCGAGTAGTGGTGGTGATTCCACGGGCGTCGGGAAACAGACCGGCTCCAGCGGGGCCAGCGCACAGCAGTCGAGCGGCGCGCTGACCGCCGACGGCTCCTCGACGGTCTATCCGATGACGAGCGACGGCTCGTCGGTCTGGAACTCCAACCCGCCCGCCGATGACGGCGAGTACTGGGGATCGAACGACGAGGGGACTGCCCCCGGCTACGAGGCGCTCGGCAGCCCCGACATGCCGATGACGGAGTTCTTCGCGAGCATCTACGGGCTCGACCCCTACCAAGTCAACGTCGGCCTCAGCCACTCGGGGACGGGGATCGAGAAGCTGATGAACGACCAAGTCGACATCGGCGACTCCAGCGCCCCCGTTCAGGACGAACTCCCCGAGCGCGAGAGCTACGAGAACTTCGTGGATCACGTCGTCGGCGTCGACGGCCAGCCGGTCATCGTCAGTCAGGCGATCGCCGATGCCGGCGTGACGAAACTCACCGGCGAGCAGCTCCGCGGGATCTACACGGGCGAGATCACGAACTGGTCGGCAATCGATTCGTACTCCGGCGACGACAAGGAGATCCAGAACATCTGCCGTGCGGAGGGGTCGGGCACTGACACCGCCTTCCGGGCGAACTTCCTCGGCGATCCCAACGCCGAGATCGCGTGCTCCCAGCGGATCGGCCAGAACCAGCAGGTTCGCTCGACGGTGCTCAACGCCGACAACGCGATCGCGTACATCGCGCTGGCGTTCACCGGCAACGGCGCACCCGCGATCGCGCTCGAACTCGACGGGACCACCTACGAACTCGGCAAGAACCTCGGCTCGAAGGACTACCCGCTCTCGCGGGATCTCCACTGCTACACGTGGAAGGACACCTCGCCGAAGGAGTCCGCGTTCATCAACATGCTGCTCACCGAGTTCGGCCAACAGCAGTTCGTCGAGGCGAACGACTACTTCAAACTGCCGCCCAACCGCCGCGAGGAAGAACGCAGCAAACTCGCCGACCCCGAAAAGCAGATCGAGTACAGCGGCGGCAACGCGTCCTCGGGGAACGCCTCCTCGGGCAACTCCAGCAGCTGAGGCCGCTGCTCGATCGGCCGACCATCACACACCTCGGACATCAAATGACACACCACTCTTCGCATGTCGACGATTCCTGAACGGTGGCTGCCGGGCAGCCTCGGCGATAGAGCCGCTGATACCGATCGAAGCGCCCTCGCTGCGGGTGCGATCGGCGCGCTCTTGCTCGCTGGCGTCGCGGTCGGCTTTTTGATCCAATCCAGCTTGACGGCGGTGTTCCTGCTCGGGTTCCTCGTCGTGGTGGGCTTTGGTTGGTACGCCCACCAGGCGCAAACGGCGAAGGCGCTGACCTTCCTCGCGACGACTTTTACCGTCGCCGTGATGGGACTCATCATCGTCTTCCTCTTTCGGGAGGCATGGCCGGTGTTCGAGCTGATGGGACTCGATCTCGTCACGCGCATCACCACCGGTGAAACCGGACTCTGGAACACCGCGGAGTCGGTGTACTCGCTGACGCCGATGATCTGGGGGACCGTCGTGACGACGATCCTCGCAATGGCCATCGCGGGGCCGCTCGGGATCGCGAGCGCGGTGTTCATCGCGGAGATCGCGCCCGGCTGGCTTCGGGATATCGTCAAACCGGGTGTCGAGATCCTCGCCGGCATCCCCTCGATCGTCTACGGCTGGCTCGGGTTCATTGTTATCAACGGGTACTTCAGCCGGTCGGACACGTTCGATCTCGCCTCGAACGGGAGCCTGATCGTCGCGGGGATGGTGATCGGGCTGATGGCGCTTCCCACCGTGGTTTCGGTCGCCGAGGACGCACTGACGTCAATTCCGGAATCGATGAAGAGCGGGTCGCTCGCGCTCGGTTCGACCGAGTGGCAGACCACGATGGGGATCACGATCCCGGCGGCGTTTTCAGGTGTTTCGGCCGCCGTGCTGCTCGGCGTCGGCCGGGCGGTCGGCGAGACCATGGCCGTGACGGTGATCCTCGCGAACGTCACCGACTTTCCTGGTCCGCTGTTCGACGTCTTCGACAACACCATCACGCTGACCAGCATGATCGCCAATCAGTACGGCGTCGCCCAGGGGCTCCACCTGAGTGCGCTGTTCGCCGCGGGCGTCGTGCTGTTCATCACCGTACTGTTCCTCTCGATCGGCTCTCAACTGATCGAGGAGCGAATGGAGCGCAACCTCGGAGGGAACCAATGAGCGACGCGTACGGAACTGATTCGGCGCTCGTCGAGGGGCGCTCGTCGGCGTTCGAGCGCGCGAGCGCACTCGCGGTCGGTCTTGGCTTCCTCGCCTTCGTGTTCTCGTGGGCAACGCTGTTCCGCATCACACCGCCCACGGCCGAACTCCTCGGTGTCACCCTCTATGATCTCCTCGGACTCGGCCTGGTCGTCGTGGGAGTGATCGTGCTCGGACTCGGCATCGCCTCGCGAACGGACATCGTCACGACGACGCCGAGCGATACTGGAGGTGTTGCCGCCGCGAGCGCGTTCGGCTTGGCGGCGCTCGTCGGCGTCGGCCTGGTCGTTTCGCAGACGCTCGGGCTGGGGACGATCGTGTGGCTGCCGGTCGCGCTACTCGCTGGGGCCGCGACGGCCGCCGCCGTGGTGGGCGCGCGCGAGGACATCGGCGCGACGATTCCGGCGGGAGTCCTCGCCGTCGGCGTCGGCCTCGCGTTCCTGACGAACGTCATCGGCCCGGACTGGGTGTGGTCCCCGACGGATCTCGCGGCGTCGTTCCACGCACCGGTGGTCGTCCCGTTGCTGACGATCTTCTGTAGCCTGGTCGTGGCGTGGCCGGCCGCGAAGGCGAGCGCGGGCTTTGGCAGCCGGGGGCGACAGACCGGTGCGTACCTGCTGATCGGGATCAACACGTTCTCGATTCTCGCCATTTTGGTCCTGCTGATCACGTTCGTCGCCATGCAGGGGCTGCCGAAGCTCACGGATGGCCTCGAAATCGGCCTCGACGGGTTCGCGTGGCCATTTGTGATGAACGTCTCCTCGGGCATCTACATCGATATTCCGGGCGTGCTACCGGCGATCCTCGGGACCGCGTGGCTCGTCGTCGGCGCAGTGGTCTTTGCGGTGCCGCTCGGCGTCGGCGCGGCGCTCTTTCTCACCGAGTACGCCGACGAGGGTGGGTTCACCCGGATCGTCGAGATCGCGACCAACGGCCTCTGGAGCACACCGAGCATCGTCTTCGGGCTGTTCGGCTACGCGTTCCTCGTTCCGCGCTTCGGCACCACCACCTCGCTGTTCGCCGGCATACTCGTACTCGGATTCATGCTGCTCCCGCTGGTGCTCATCACGAGCCGGGAGGCCATTATCAGCGTCCCCGACGAGTACCGCGACGCGAGCGCCGCGCTTGGTGTGAGTCAGTGGCAGACCATCCGTAGCGTCGTGCTACCGGCATCGATCCCCGGTATCGTCACGGGCGTCATCCTCGGCGTCGGCCGGATCGCGGGCGAGACCGCGCCGATCCTCGTCGTGATGGCGGGGTCGCCGTTCCCGAACTCCACGCCGAACGTGTTGGGCTCGTTCGCGTTCACCACGACGCCGCCCTTTGTCACCAACGACGCATTGTTGACCTCGGCCAGCGCACTGCCCTACCAGCTCTACGCGACGATCACCGCGGGCGTCGGCGCGACGGACGTCGAGGCGTTCGGGTGGGGGACGGCGCTGGTCTTGCTGCTCGTGGTGCTTTCTTTCTATGCCATCGGGATCGCGACGCGGGCGTACTTCCGGAGGAAACTACGCTATGAGTGAAACAGAGAACAAACCACGACCCAACGCCACGACGAGCGAAACCGACCGGACCGACAGCACAGCAACGGACACGCGGCCATCGGGGCAGCAAACCACGGCCGGCGAGACCGAAGAGACGGTCTACGACGAGTGGGTCCAGTACGACTACGCCGGCGCGGCGAAGGTCACCACGACCGACCTCAACGTCCACTACGGCGACGATCACGCGATCAAAGACATCTCGATCGAGATTCCCGAGGAGAGCGTGACTGCGTTGATCGGGCCATCGGGCTGCGGGAAGTCCACGTTCCTCCGGTGTCTCAACAGGATGAACGATCGTATTCGTGCCGCGACGATCGACGGCTCGGTCGCGGTCGACAGCGAGGAAATTTGCCGCGATGGTGCGAACCTCGTCGAGCTGCGAAAGCGCGTCGGGATGTTGTTCCAACAGCCGAACCCGTTCCCGAAGTCGATCCGGGACAACGTCGTCTACGGCCCGCGAAAGCACGGCGATATCAAAACGGGGGTTCTCTCGCGGCTGTTCGGCCGGGACGCGAACGAGAAGGCAGACGAGCTCGTCGAGCGGTCGCTCCGGCAAGCGGCGCTGTGGGACGAGGTGGCCGATCGCCTCGACGACAACGCGCTCTCCCTCTCTGGCGGCCAACAACAGCGCCTCTGCATCGCCCGCTGCCTCGCGGTCGATCCCGACGTGATCCTGATGGACGAGCCCGCGAGCGCGCTCGATCCCATCGCGACCTCGAAGATCGAGGACCTCATCGAGGACCTCGCCAAGGAGTACACAGTAGTGATCGTCACCCACAACATGCAGCAGGCCGCCCGCATCTCCGATCAGACCGCCGTATTCCTCACCGGTGGCGAGCTCGTCGAGTACGGCGACACCGACCAGATCTTCGAGAACCCCGCGAGCCAGCGCGTCGAGGACTATATTACGGGGAAGTTCGGGTAGCTCCGCGGGACACGCCTTCGGTTCGCCAGGCACACGAAGGGCCACCCCGTGAGCGGTGCTCACGCCAGCTATCGGAGCGAACGCGGCTCGCCCGCAACGCGCACCTTTTATAACCCGGCTGGTCGTACCGCGTCCATGTTCAACGCCATCGTGAGCGCCGGGACGCTCGGGACGGCTCTCGATTCGGTGAGCGTCCTCGTCGAGGAATGTAAGATCCATCTCAACGACGACGGGATCGCCATTCGAGCGGTCGACCCCGCGAACGTCGGGATGGTCGACCTCACGCTTTCGGAAACGGCCTTCGAGTCCTACGAGGCCGACGGTGGCGTGATCGGCGTCGATCTCTCGCGGCTCCAAGACATCGCCGGGATGGCCGGTAACGACGATCTCGTCCACCTCGAACTCGACGAGGAGACCCGCAAGCTCCACATCTCGATCGACGGCCTCGAATACACGCTCGCGCTCATCGATCCCGATTCCATTAGGCAAGAGCCCGACATCCCCGATCTCGATCTCCCCGCGACGATCGTGCTCGAAGGGCGGGACATCAACCGCGCAGTGACGGCTGCCGACATGGTGAGCGATCACATTGCGCTCGGCGTGAACGAGGACGCAGAACAGTTCTACGTCGACGCCGAGGGCGACACCGACGACGTTCACTTCGAGCTCAATCGCGACGACCTCATCGATCTCACCGTCGGGCCGGCCCACTCGCTGTACAGCCTCGATTACCTGAAGGACATGAACAAGGCGATCCCGAGCGATGCCGAGGTTTCGCTCGATCTCGGCGAGGAGTTCCCCGTGAAGTTCCACTTCGACATCGCCGAGGCCGAGGGCTCGGTCACGTTCATGCTCGCGCCCAGAATCCAGTCGGACTAGAACCCACCTTTTTACTTCGGGGCATCGCGCGCTCGCTCCGCTCGCGCGCTCAACCCCTCGCAAAAATCTGGATCAAAAACACCCGCTCGCTCTCTCCGGTCGCTCGCGGTACAACCACTATCCATCTCCGCGACCGCACGGCGACCGCCGAAGCCCTCGGCCCGCGGAGCGGGCCTCGCCCTTCATCCGCCAGGAGAGCACGCTCTCCTGAGCCCTGCGGTCGCTCCGCGAACGCAGGACGCTAGGCCCGCACCACCGCCACCGTACCGCGACCGCACCGCCTACTTTTGGACCACACATGGCTGCGTCCGCTGCTCGGCAATCGTTCCCTCGTGTTCGGCGAGCACCGTTTCGCCGGCGACGACTCGCTCGCCCTTCCGAACGTCGAGGTCCTCGCGTTCGATCCCATCGGGAAACACGACATCGACCCGACTCCCGAAGCTGATGTGGCCGATCCGCTCGCCCCGTGCGATCTCCTCGCCGGGCTCGACTGACGGATGAATCCGCCGCGCGAACGCTCCCGCGATCTGGACGACCGAGAACGCGCCGCAGTCGATCTCGATCTTTTCGTTGCGATCCGATCCTTTCGAGAACGCCGGCCGGTTCGCGCCCGGCGAGTGCGTCACCGCCTCGACTGTGCCCGCAAGCGGCGCGCGGTTCACGTGGACATTGGTCACGCCCATGTAGATCCCGACCCGAAGCTGGTCGCCCTCCCGACGCACGACCGACACCCGACCGTCGGCGGGCGCGACGATCCCTGCCGGCGGAGTCTGCCGCTCGGGATCGCGGTGGAAGACGAGCACGAGGCCGGCGAGCGCGAGTGCTGCCACGCCTGCAACGGGCGAGAGCAGGCCCGCGACGGGTGCGAGGGCGAACGCCGGCGCGGCGTACCGCCACGCGTGAGACGCGATCCGCATCGATACTCGTTATCTCCATCGGAAAGGAATGTCTTCCGATCCGAGCGGGACCCCGCTAACCATCCCATCTCGTCCATCACCTCACCGCATCGACCACACCCCACCCCACCGCATCGACCACCGCACTTATTGAACGCGCCGCCCAACGAGCGACGGATGGAACGCCGCCACGCCCGCTACCCGTTTCTCGACGCGGCCCGCGAGGCGGTCGAGCGAGCGGACGCGGATCTGCTCGCCATCGCTCGCGACGAGGAACGGATGGTCGAGCGCGCCACCGAGCGCGTCGAGTGTGCCCTCTCCGATGGGACGATCGGCGACCCCCGCCGGAGCACGCGCGTCGAACTGCTTTCCTATCCGCTCGCGCGCGTGCTCGTCTCGCTGGTCGACGAACACGTCTTGACCCGGAAATACGCCCGCGCCGAAGCCAGCGCCGCCCACGACCGCTTCGAGACGGCCGCCGCCGGCGCGGCACTCAAAAGCACCCGCGACGACCTCGTGACAACGGCCGAACTCTTTGCCGAGTTCGACCTCGCCGGCCACGTCCACGCTATCGACGGCGGCGGTGCCGACGGTGGGCTCGGAGCCGACAGCCGTGACGCCAGCACCGGCGGCGAGGACGCCTACCAAGTCGATGTCGGCGCGTATCTCGGCCTCGCCGCCGACATGTGGGGCGACGAGTGGCGGCTGGTCAACCGCCCGCTCGCCGCGGGCCAGGTTCCGATCACTCGCGCCGAACTCGGCGATCTCCTCGAAAAGGCGATCGAACGCCGGATCACCGACGGGCTCCCGCTTTCCGTGCCCGAGCCGGTCGGCGACGCGCTCGAAGACGCCGAGGCCAGTATCCGGGAAACCCTCTCGGAGCTCGAACTCACCCGCGAGATCGACACCGTGGTGCCTGACCTTTTCCCACCGTGTATGCGCGCGCTGCTCGATTCAGTGCGGAAGGGTGAACACTTAGAACATCACTCGCGCTTTGCGATCACGGCCTTTCTGACCTCGATCGGGATGACCACCGACGAGATCGTCGATTTTTACTCGGTGAATCCGGGCTTCGGCGAGGATATTACCCGATACCAGACCGACCATATCCGTGGTGAGACGAGTCCAACGGAGTATTCGCCGCCGTCGTGTGCCACGATGCAGTCCTATGGGGATTGTGTCAACATGGACGACCGCTGCGAGACGATCTCGCATCCGATGGCGTACTACGAGGATGCGCTCGACGACGCCGACGACGAGGAACTCTCCGACTGGCGCGAGACCGAAGTCGACGCCTGAGCGACGAGTTGCGGCTGCTGCCCACGCCGATTGACCCGATATCTACCGCCTGGAGAGCCAGTAGCCCGCCCCCACCATCACCACCACGAAAAAGACGATACTGCCGACCAGCGCGAACCCACCCGTGCCCTCGAGGTCCGGATAGAGGAGACCGACGGCCACGATCGCCACGAGAAACAGGGCAACCGCGGTGACAGAGACGGCAGCCTCGACGAACGTCTCCCGTTCCATACACCTGCTTTCGACGGACACGAGAAAAGCGCGTCGAAGTCGACGGGCGACGGGTTGAGGATGCTCCAACCCCTATTTCGTTTGTAAGCGGAATCTGCGATAACGACGACGAACCGTCGACAGAACCATGACACACACTCGAAACACACCCGTGTCGCGAAAGGAATCGCTCGCGCCCGATCTCGATGGGATAGCCGATCGGGCCGCCCGCGCGTGGCGATCGATCCGATCGGCGGCGGTCGGTACGTCGTCGAGAGCGCGAGCGGTGCGACCTACGTCGTCTCGCTCCCCGAGCGCCGGTGTTCGTGTCCCGATCACGCGATCCGTAACGAGCGGTGCAAGCATCTCCGGCGAGTCGCGATCGAGGTGACCGAGGGCCGAGTCCCACCACCCGGGTCCCGCACCGCCGACTGCCTCGCCTGCGGCCGGGAGACGGTCGTTCCCGACGCAACCGCCCTCCCGCTCTGTCCCGTCTGCGGGTTCGACTCGGGTGAGCGAGTCCGCGACCGCGAGACCGGCGACCTGCTCACCGTGGTCGACGTTACCGACCACCGGGCCGACGAGGTCGAAATCGAGGCGCTGGATTCGACCGTCACAGCCCACCCGACGAACTGTGCGTACGATCCCGCCGAGCCGGTCGTCGAGGCGGTCTATCCCGAAAGCGATCGCCGGTACTCGTTTCCTCGCTCGCGGCTCGTCGGCCGGCCATGGACGGCGAGCGACGGCACCCCATCATCCACAGCGACCGGGTGAGCCACCGGTCCGAGTCGTTTTGCCGGTCGCGCCACGAGCCGCCACATGACCGACTCGTGGCGAGAGCTGTTCGACCGTGCGGACGACCACGACGTGGCGATCGACGCACTCCAGGACGCGCTCGCGGAGCGACGGGATGGCTGAGCCGAACCCCGCACGAATCGTCGCCGACGCCGACGTGCTCGCGGCGGACCTGCTCGTCGGCGGCGACACGCGCGCCGCGCTCGACTCCATCCGCTGTCACTCGTGGGTCGATCTCATCGCCAGCGACCCGCTGCTCGATGACTGCGAGGCGGTCGTGGCGGCGCTCGCGGACGCTGATCTCGCGGCCGCCCATCGCGAGAAAATCGACGATCTCCGGGTACGCGTCGACCATCCCGCGGAGGATCATCCAGCACTCGCGTCGGCGGCGGCGGGCGACGCTGCCCACGTCCTCTCGTTCGATGATCGGCTCCAGGGAGTCGCGGCCGGCGTCGCGATCCGCTCACACGTCGCCACCAGCGTCAAGCATCCGGACGCGTTCCGCCGGCTGTTCGATCTCGAGCGACTCTGGCCGGTGGTCGGCGAGGGTGAGTATCCTGGGCCGGATACCGATCCACGGTCCTGATTCATCCTAGAGCTCCTTGCATATTGCATCTCTCTCCTGAGTTCCGCGTGGTTTCTGCGGATGTCTGAGTATATGTGTCCGATATAACACCCGATGAATATCACGAGCTGTCTGATTCGCTTCACTCTCGTTCGGCGAACCACCGACGAGACGGTCCGGGATGCTCGCTCGCGCTGCGCTTCCGGGCTGCGGCTCGTCCGGTTTGCTTCGCTATCGCTCAGCAAACCACTGTCAGACTCGCTTCGCTCGCCCGATGAGGCATTACTCACTTCGTTCATGATGCCACTCACCGAACTTCGCCAACGCGCGACCGCGGTGGGAGATAGCGTTTTTCTCCGCGGTGCTCATCTCCGCCAGCGTCGTCCCGTCGTGCTCGAAGATCGGATCATAGCCGAACCCGCCGTCGCCACGCGGCTCGACGATCCGGCCGCGAACCGCTCCCTCGAACAGTTTGACCGGCGGGCCGCTCGTGTCGCCGTCGTCATCCGTCGCTTCGCCCTCGTCTGGTCCTGTCGCGGCTGCACTCACGCGGTCGCCCCGATCGACGGGGTCGGGGCTGGCGGCGAACTCCTCGCCATCACAGTATGCGATCACACACCGGAAGGCCGCCCGATCGTCCTCCTCTTCGTCACGCTCGCGGTCGGCGAGTCGCCCGACGCCCTCGATACCCACGGTGTCCTCGACGTAGGCGGAGTACGGCCCCGGAAACCCGTCGAGCGAATCCACGAACAGGCCGGCGTCGTCGACGATCACCGGCTCGCCGGCGTGGGCGTGGGCCTCGCGCGCGCCGCGGGCGGCGATGGAGGCGAGGCTATCGCTCTGGACCTCGGTGTAATCGAACTCAAGTGCCGACACGTCGTCGAGATACTCGCGGGCCTCGGCGACCTTCCCCTCGTTGGTGGTGACGTAGCGGAGCACGTGCGATGGGGGAGTGCTCGGGGAGAAGTAGCCGTCGGTTCAGTCGACGACGACTTCGACCGGTTCCTCGTCGGTCTCGCTCGCCTCGCTCTCGTCTTCCGAGCGGTTCTCCTGGGCGAGCAGCACCGCGACGACGGCGAGCACGATCCACGACCGCCAGTTGGCGAGGTTCAGTGTGTAGCCGATCCCGAATGGCTTCTCGACCAACATCTCCTCGCCCGGCTGCCAGTACGCCGAGAGCATCCGTCCGAGGCTGGGTCGCTCGAAGTTGTACGGGATACCGAAGATCTCGCCCGACGATGGTCTGTCGGCCATACCCCCGCTACGGCGGCCCCCGTTAAGTGATTTACTGGTATCGACCCCGCCCCTCGATCTCACGGCGGCGATCGAGCACGTCCTGCCCCCCCACCTCGCCGTAGCGCTCCTCGAAGGCCGCCCGGAGCGGATCGGGCGCGGCGGCCGTCCCGTCGAGGCTCCGTTCGAACACGTGGAGGTCCATCGCGTAGTCCTCGACGCTATCGGTGTGATAGCCGAGGCCGAAGTCGATCAGGTAGGTCAGACCTGCATCGCTTCCCTCCACATCCCCGTCGGCAGCCGTCGATGCACCACTGACGCGGACGTTCCGCGGCGTGGGATCGCCGTGGACGAACCCGGCGGCGTGAAGCGCCGCGAGATGAGCCGCCACCGTCCGTACTTCTCGCTCGCCGCGTGCGGTCGCGGTAGTTCCGTCATGGTTTCCATCACCGACTTCGATGATCTCGCGCAGATCAGACTCGCCAACGTGTTCCAGCGTCAGTTCTGCTTCGTGGGTGTCGACATCGTGGACGACCGGTGTCGGCACGCTCTCGCGTCGCGCCGCGCTCGTGAGGCGTGCTTCCTGGACGACCCGATCGCGACGCAGCCGCTCGTCGAGTTCGGGATGGCGGTAGGTTTTCGGGCGACGACGCTTCACCACACGGTCGCCGTCGATCTCGACCGTCGCCTCGGCTCCTCGGTAGGCGTCCGCGTCGCCGGCCCCGTCCACCTCGGTGCTCCGGTGGCCCTCGGCGTCCCCGTGCTCTTCGCCGTCCTCGCGCCACGTCACGGGGACCTCGTCGGGTCTGAACCCCGAATCCACCCGCGAATCGGCGATATCGATGGTGTCGCCTGCGGTGGCCATCTTTGCCCCGAGAATCGCGATCATCCCGGCGTTGTCACCGAGGAATCGGGATTCAGGTGCGAAAAAGTCCGCGCCACGTTCCTCGCACATCGTCGCCAGCATCTCCCGAAGCCGCGCGTTCTGGCCGACTCCCCCACCGAGGACGAGTTCGTTCGAGCGCGTCAGCGAGAGCGCGCGTTCGGCGACCTCGGTCAGCATTCCGAAAACGGTCTCCTGGAGCGAGAAACAGACGTCCTCGACGGGAATTCCGTCGTCGACGGCCGCCTTGGCCGCACTCATGAGTCCCGAAAACGAAAAATCCATTCCGGTGACGACGTAGGGCAGGTCGACGTACTCGCCCTCGGCGGCCGCGCGCTCGATCTTCGGCCCGCCAGGATGGGACCAGCCGACGTGGCGGGTGAACTTGTCGAGCGCGTTGCCCACCCCCGTATCCGTCGTCTCCCCGAGGATTCGATACCGGCCGTTGGTGTACGCGAGAATGTGGGCGTTCGCGCCGCTCGCGTTCAGACACACCGGTGAATCGAACCCCGACTGGTGTCGCCCGATTTCGGCGTGGGCGAGCATGTGGTTCACCCCTACCAAGGGGACGTCGAGCGATCCGGCGAGCGCGCGCGCCGCCGTCCCGGCGATTCGAAGGCAGGGGCCGAGCCCAGGCCCCCGCGAGAACGCGACCGCGTCGATCGGGCCGTCAGCCGTGTCGAGTGCCGTCTCGACCACTTCGGAGATCGCTTCGCGCATGTGCTCGGCGGCCTCGCGCGGGTGAATGCCACCGCTTTCCGGGACGTAGGCGTCGGTTTCGATCGTCACCGTGTCGGTCGCGGTGTCGTAACATGCCGCGCTCGCGGCCCACGCGGTGCCCTCGATGCCGAGCACGCGCATCGTTCGTCCCTCTTTCACGCAGCTGGCGTCAGTCCCACTCGGTGTAGTCACACCGACCGCAGTGGAGGCGGTCGCCGTGCAATGCGAGAAACGCGTCGCCACACCGGGGACACTGCTCGCGCTCGGTCGTGCCGTCGTCGTCGTAGATCTCGTAGCGCGTCATCAGGCCTCACCCGCTTCCGCGTCCGCCTCGTCGTCGCTGTCCTCGCCCGCGATCTTGTTGCGTTCGAGCATGTACGCCTGCTCGACATCGCGTGCGGCGTCGGCGGACTCGTAGACCTTCGCGTAGCCGAGCGTCTTCCGGAGCCCGAACCTGGTGTCGAGTTCGTGGATCACGACTTCGCCGGCGTCCTTGTTGAGCATCGCGGCCAGACTGTCCCGGGCCGAGAGCCGCGACGGCGTGGCCTCGTCGTGGGTAAGATCGAAGCGGACATCCGTCCGGTGGAGCATGGGGTTTTCCTCCTCGGCGATGATTTCGATTTCCATTACGGCTACGTCACCCGGAAGCGGCAAAAAGCATTTCGAAGCCGTTCGCAGCCGTTCGCGGTTTCAAGAGCCTCCTCGATCGTCCGCTCACCACCGCTGGTGGACGTGTGGGGCGATTCGTTCCTCGTAGACGTCTCGGACTGCGCCGTGGCGTTCGTGGCTCAGCGGGTCGGCCGCGGCGGCCGCGACGTTCTCCGCGATGTGATCCGGTGCGGTCGAGCCGGGGATGACAGTCGAGACTGCCTCGAAATCGAGGATCCACCGGAGCGCGAACTGCGCCAGCGTCAACTGTTCCGGGACTGCTCGTCGGAGCTCCTCGACAGCCGCGACGCCCGGTTCGAGCGGAACGCCCGCGAACGTCTCACCAACGTCATCAGAACGCGACGCGTTCTGATTGGCTCACGAGAGCTCCGCTCTCGTGAACGTCGAACGCCTCGCCGTCACGATTGAAGTTCCGGTGGTCGTTGTCGGGGAACTCGTCGTCGGCGTCGATGGTGCCCGTCAGTAGCCCCGAAGCGAGCGGGACGCGCACGACGATCCCCACGTCCGCACGGTCGGCTGCGTCGAACAGCCGCTCGACCGGGCGCTGGCGGAACGGGTTGCAAATCACCTGGATCGTCTCGACGCCGGGGTACTCGATCGCTTTGAGCCCTTCCTCGACTCGTTCGACACTGACGCCGTAGCCCGCGATCCGATCCTCGTCGGCGAGCGTGTCGAGCGCGTCGAACGTCGCCGGCCGGTAGTAGGCGTCGGTCGGCGGGCAGTGGAGTTGGAGGAGATCGAGCGTCTCGACCCCGAGGTTCTCACGACTGCGATCAACGAACTCCCGGAGGTTGTCTTCGGTGTAGCCCGCGGTCTCGTGGGGATCGAGTCGGCGGCCGGCTTTTGTCGCCACGATCGGATTTTCGGGGCGGTCGGCGAGCACCTCACGGATGAGGCGCTCGCTCCGGCCATCGCCGTAGACATCCGCGGTGTCGACGAACGTCACGCCCTCGTCGATCGCCGCGTCGATCGCTCCGCGGCCCTCCGCCTCGGAGACGTCGCCCCAGTCGCCGCCGACGTTCCACGTGCCGAGCCCCACTTCCGAGACTTCGTCCCCTGTCGAACCGAGCTGTCGGTGGTCCATCCCCTCCGTCCGGTCGTGTCGTGTGTAGATGTGTCGGTCGCTTCGTCAACGGCGAACGTTCGGTACGACCTCCCTCACTTCGAGGTTGAGGCCGTGCTCTCGTCGAACACACCGACGAGCCAGGCCGCAAGCGCGAGGAGAACCAGCCCCACCGCGCCGGTGATGAGGACGGGGTCCAACTGAGTGGAGCCGAAGAGGACGAACAGCGCGAACAGGAGCGACAGGACGCCGACCACGGCGAGCGCACCGGCTACGCCGGACTGCCACGCGGGACGCCCCCGTTCGCCTGTCACTCTCCGAAGGCCGGTGACGACGCTAGCCCCGACCAGCCCGAGTCCGACGAGATACAGCCCGAACACCAGGTCAAAATTCGACTGTACGGGCCCGAGAGCCCCTTCGAGCATGCCGAATCCCATGACGATGAGGTAGCCCGTGATCTGGAACGGCGGGAACTCGACGTAGGCCAGCCCGTACAGGCCGGCGATGACCGCCGTCGCAATCGCGGCGTCGCGGACGAACGACCGTACACGAATGTTAGCCATGAGTAACTATTACTGAAATGGTGTTATAACTGTTCCGGCGGCAACAGATGCAGGTTTACTCCCGAGCGACCGCTCGCCACTCAGTCGGTTGGCTCGCTGTCGAGGAGTTCCCACACCCGGTCGTGCTCGCCGTCCATTCTCGCGAGCAGGTCTCGCGCCCGTGCGCTCGCCGCGTCGTCGACCGCGACGTGGACCATCCCCTCGCCGGGTTGGCCGTAGACCACGCTGGCCCCCGCCGGAGCCGTCACGAGCGCCGGGAGCGTGACCAGATCCTCCTCGCCGTCGACCACGATCACGGTGGTCTCGTCGCGTTCGATGCCCGCTTGGAGCACATTGAGGAGGTCGGCGGTGAGCACCGCTGGGGCGTTCGTCACGTCGACTCGGGTGTCGTAGCCCTCGATCTCGGGCCGGTCGCTTTCAGCAAGCGACTCGCGCTCGGTCACCCAGTCGACGACCGCGAGATCGGGCCGTGCGCCCGCGCCGGTGAGATGGCGAGTGACGACATCGCCGACCGCCACGACCGGCGCGCCGAGTTCCTCGCGCAACCGCTCGGAGTCGGTGTAGACGGGTCCCATCGGGTCCTTGAACGCTGCCCGCAGTTCGTCAGGAAGCGTGAGAACGGTGTCCGTTTCGGCCGCCTGATCGTCCCGATCGTTGCTCGCGCCGTCCCGTGAGTCGTCGGTCCCGCCGTCATCCCCAGCCGGCACGTTACCGGACCTTCAGCGCGTAGCGGCCGGGCTCGGTGACCTCCATCTCTTCTGCGATCCGGCTGGTCTCTGGGTGGGTGATCACCACGTAGCCAGCCCAGTCCTCGGTGAGGCTCGACGACCCGCACGCGGGACAGGTCTGCTGGTCGGGCGAGTCGAGCACGCGGTGGCACTCGCGGCACACGCGTCTATCGGCCATGCTCACTCACCCGCCGCGGGTGCGCGCTCCTCGCGGAGCCAGCCGTGTTTGCCCAGTCCCACCTGTTTCGCGGTCAGCCCGATCTTCGAATCCCGTGGATTGCGCTCGTCGATGCTCTTGGTCACGATCCGAGCGCGCACCGCGTCGCCCACTCCCAGAGTCTGGTTCGACTCGCGGGAGGCGAGCTGCTGGCCCTCCTCGTCGAAGGCGAGATACTCGTCGGAGATTTGGGAGACGTGGAGCAGGCCGTCGACGGGACCGATCCCGACGAACGCCCCGAAGTTCACGATCTCGACCACCTCGCCGTCGATGACCTCCTGCATCTGGGGGTCGAACGTGACCGCGTCGAAGGTCGCCTCGTAGTAGACCGAGCCCTCGTGATCGCGCCGGCCCGGCAGCACGCGGCCGTCGCCGATGTCCTGAACCTCGATCACACTCACGACGCTACCCACGTCCTCGTCGAGCCGGCCTTCGAGCTTGTCCTGGAGCAGTTGTTTCACCAGCCCGGACGAAACGTCGCCGAGCAGGGGTGGCGGTACCTCGATCGTGTCCGTGAGTTCGACTCGTTTGTACATTATGGCTCCGTGACCGCAAGCGTATCCGTCCCCCGCAGCCCGACGACCGGCACGCCGACCTCGAGCACTCGGTCGCGCAGCGA
>Ga0136574_100280_pt1 | contig 18595 bp, 16 predicted proteins | sample AntDeeMetagen134_FD_101383 | JGI IMG/M metagenome (GOLD analysis project Ga0136574, IMG submission 101383) | Saline lake microbial communities from Deep lake, Antarctica - Metagenome #134 | ecosystem: Environmental > Aquatic > Non-marine Saline and Alkaline > Saline | place: Antarctica: Deep lake...
CGTCGGCAGCGACGTGGCGTTCGTCGACGGCGATCCCGAGAAGGACGCGTATCGACGGAAGAAGCTCGACGATGAGAACGACGACTACGCCAACATGCGTGCGCTCGTCGCGTGGCGCGCACGTCGAGCGGTCGAGGGCCGAGACGACAGAGCCGACCCCGACCTCCTCCTGATAGACGGCGGCGAGGGCCAGTTGAACGCCGCACGCGACGCCCTCGGCGAGATGGGGTGGGACGTGCCGGCAGTCGGGTTGGCGAAGGCCGAGGAGCGAGTGGTAACGACCGACGGCGCGCACGCGTGGCCCGACGACGCGCCCGAACGCCACCTGCTCCAGCGGGTGCGCGACGAGGCTCACCGGTTCGCGGTTCAGTACCATCAAACCCTGCGCGACGAGGTCTCGACCGTGCTCGACGACGTTCCGGGGATCGGCCCCGAAACCAGGCGACGGCTGCTCCGGCGCTTCGGCAGCGTCGGCGGGGTGCGCGCGGCCTCGTCCGACGAACTCCAGTCGGTGGCAGGCGTGGGCGAGAAGACCGCCGAGACGATCCACGGGCGACTGTGAGCCTGTGGAACCGGTTTCTGGGCGCTCGGTCGCAGCTGTCAGGACCTGTACGATCGCCAGCGACAGGTGCTTGGGTGCCGGAGCAGGACTGAGACAGCCGAGAGTATAACTCGCTGCGCGACGACAGGCTACGGGATGAGCGAACAGGATTCGGAAACCGAGTACGAGGGCGTGATGCCCGAAGGCGAGGAGGAGTTCGCCGAGGAGCACCAACGGATCGCGGTCGACTTCGATAAGACGCTGACCGCCGGCGAGGAGAGTTACATCACCGAGGACCCCGAAGAGCCCGACGAGGAGATGCTCGAGTGGGTGAACTACCAGTACCGACAGGGCCACACCATCATCATCTGGACCGCGCGACCGTGGGAGGCCGCCCAGGAGACCGTCGCGCGGCTGACCGAGTGGGGCGTCGACTGGCACGGCCTCCGAATGGAGAAGGGCCACGCCGATGTCTACGTCGACGACAAGGGCACGACGCCGAGCAAGGAACTCCTCGATTCGGGGTTCGACGGCGACGGCGAGGTCGATCCTGGCGAGGGGAAAATCGACAAGGACAAAGACGGCGATCCGGACGACGCCGGCAACGTGTAGCGCGAGTCTCGACAGCAGGTCGCTCGTCCCACGTCTTCAGTCAGTACGGTTCTCGCGGTGTGTCCGGCGCTGGTCGAGCGCCTGCTCCCGGAGTTCGTGCTGGTCGTCGGTCGGACAGGCGAGATCGGGGACGCGCCGCGCGTCGTGCGCGCCGTCGACGGCGACGAACGTGAAAAACGAGGTCGTGGTCTCGCGGATCTCGTCGGCCGCCGGTCGCTCGGCGGTGACCGCGACCTTCACGCCCATGCTCGACCGCCCCGCCTCGAAAACGTACCCCGAGAGCGTGACGATGTCGCCCTGTTCGATCGGTGCGAGGAACTCGACGCCCTCCATCGCGGCGGTGACGGTCAGCCCGCACGAGAACCGTCGGGAGGCGATCGCGCCGCAGATGTCCATCCAGTGGAGCACCCGGCCGCCGAGCGCCCGCCCGAGGTTGTTCGTTCCATTGGGCATCAGTATCTCGCTCATCTCGGTGTGCGAATCCCCGAGTGTCGCTTCGTTAGCGTTCCCGGTGGCAGTCGTGCGGTCGGTGGCGGGCGTACGGTCGGCAGCCGTCCGATCAGCGGTAGCGTCGGATTCGGCCACGCTCACCACTCCAGCGAGCCGCCGGTACGGTACTCCGTGACCTGGGTCTCGAAGAAATTCTTCTCCTTGTTCAGGTCCGCAGCCTCGGAAAGCCACGGGAACGGGTTGTCGGCGTCGTACTCGGGAGCGAGATCAAGCTGGCGGAGCCGGCGGTCGGCGACGTACTCGACGTACTCCGCGAACTGGTCGGGCCCCATCCCGAGGATTGCGTCAGGGCAGGCCTCGCGGGCGTAGCGGCGTTCGAGGTCGACCGCGCGGGTGATGAGCTCCCGAACTTCCTCGCCGAACGCGTCGGTCCACGCGCCGGTTTCGGTCCGGATGGTGTCGATGAGATCGACGCCGAACCCGAGATGCAGGGACTCGTCGCGCATGATGTACTCGAACTGCTGGCCGACGCCGGTCATCTTCCCCTGGCGCTTCAGCCCGAGCATCATCGCGAAGCCCGCGTAGAAGAAGATCCCCTCCATGATGACGTAAAATCCAATGAGGTCACGGAGGAACGCTCGGACATCTTCTTGAGAACTGATCTCGAAGTCGTCGCGGTCGATGACCCGGGTGAGGTCGACCACGAACTCGTCTTTGGCCTCAATCGCGGGAATCCGGTCGTACATCCCGTAGAGATGCTCGGGATCGAACCCTAAACTATCACAGCAGTAGATGAACGTGTCGGTGTGGACGGCCTCCTCGTAGGCCTGGCGGAGGAGATACTGTCGACACTCGGGGGCGGTGACGTGGTCGTACACCGCGAGGACGACGTTGTTCGCGGTCAGGGATTCCGCGGTCGAAAAGAAACCGAGGTTCCACTCCACGAGCTGGCGTTCGGCGTCCGTGAGATCGCCCTCCGACCACTGACGAACGTCCTCGCCCATCGGAATCTCTTCGGGGGTCCAGTTGTTCGCCACGCCGTCGCGGTAGTACTCGCGCGCCCACTCGTAGTCGATCGGCAGGATCTTGTTCGGGTCGTGGCCGTCGGCGTCGGTGGTGTAGGTGATCGGCATTACTGACAGGCCTCACAGGTCGGATCCTCGACCGAAGGAAGGTCGCGGTCCGTGCTCTCGGTGTCGTCCGTGTCGGTCCCGTCGTCCGTGTCAATCCCGTCGCTCGGTTCGTCGACGTCACGGGTCTGGGTCCGGCCGTACTCCGCCATGTCGATGGTGGATTTCTCGAACTGGCTCGCGCCGAGCGTCCGGAGGTAGTAGGTGGTCTTCAGACCGAGTTCCCACGCCGTCCGATAGACGTCATCGAGCAGCGACCCATCCGTGGAGGGGAAGAAGACGTTGACCGACTGGCTCTGGTCGAGCCAGACTCCTCTCTGGGCGGCGAGCCTGAGCTGGTGGCGTGGATCGATCTCGAACGCGCTCCGGTGGCGCTCGCGGAGCTCCGCGGGGATTTCGTCGATTGTCTGGATCGAGCCGTCGTGGTACTTGATCCGATCGAGCATTTCGTCGTCCCAGAGGTCACGGTCGTCGAGCTCCGCGACGAGGTGATCGTTGACAACGGTGAACTCGCCGCTCATGTTCGACTTGACGTAGAGATTGGAGTAGAGCGGCTCGATCGAGGGTGTGGTGCCCGCGATGGTCGAGATCGTCGCCGTCGGCGCGATCGCCATCGTGTTCGAGTTGCGCATCCCGTGGGTTGCGACGTGCTCGCGGACGTTCTCCCAGTCAAGGCGTTCGTTCACCTCAATTGGGATCTCGCGGTCGCGTTCGGTTTCGAGGAGTTCCACGGTGTCCTGCGGGAAGATATCCCGATCCCACTTCGACTCCACGTAGGAGTCGTAGGTGCCGCGCTCTTTTGCCAGGCGTGAGGAGTTGAGGATGGCGTGATAGGAGTGGAACTCCGCGATGCGGTCGGCGAAGTCGACGGCGTCCTCGCTCGCCATCGGGATGTCCTGTTCGAGCAGCGCCTCGTGAAAGCCCATCATCCCGAGACCCACAGGCCGATGGCGCATGTTCGAGCGCTCGGCGCGGTCGGTGGGATAGAAGTTGAGGTCCACGACGTTGTCGAGCATCCGCATTGCAGTCTCGATGGTGTCGGCGAGGCGATCGCGGTCGATACCGTCGGTGGTTCCGTCGGCCGGAGTGTCGTCGCCATCCGCATCCGCGACGTGCCGCGCGAGATTGACGGAGCCGAGGTTGCAGACCGCGGTTTCCTCCGCGGAGGTGTTGAGCGTGATCTCGGTACAGAGATTTGAAGAGTTGATGACGCCCGCGTGGTCCTGCGGCGAGCGCACGTTGCAGGCGTCCTTGAACGTGAGCCACGGGTGCCCGGTCTCGAACAGGCGGGTGAGCATCGTGCGCCAGAGGGCGGCGGCGTCACGGCGCTCGTACTGATCGATCTCGCCTGCGTCGGCCTGGCGCTCGTACTCCCGATACCGCCGTTCGAACTCCTCGCCGTACGCCGCGTGGAGGTCAGGCGTTTCGTCAGGCGAGAACAGCGTCCACTCCTCGTCGTTTTGCACGCGTTTCATGAACAGATCGGGCACCCACGCCGCGGTGTTCATTTCGTGAGTCCGTCGGCGCTCGTCGCCGGTGTTGCGCTTCAGGTCGAGGAAGGCGGGAAAGTCGAGATGCCACGGTTCGAGGTACGCACACGCGGCTCCGCGGCGCTTTCCTGATCTGTTGATCGCCGCGGTCACGTCGTTCGAGATGTTGAGGAACGGCACAGTACCAGTCGACTCGACGCCCGTAGACTCGATGTGCGCGCCCGCCGCCCGGACGTTGGTCCAGTCGTTGCCGAGCCCGCCAGACCACTTCGAGAGCTTCGCGTGGGCCTTGTATGAGTCGAAAATGCCTTCGAGGTCGTCCGGAACAGTCGTGAGATAACACGAAGAGAGCTGTGGGTGAGTCGTGCCAGCGTGGAACAGCGTCGGCGTCGAAAAGACGAATTCGAGTGTCGAGAGCGCGTCGTAGAACTCCTTCGCCCGTGCGAGCCGATCGCTGTCGGGCTCGCGGAGCGCGATCCCCATCGCGACCCGCATCCAGAACGCCTGGGGGAGTTCGAGCGGGTCGTCGTCCGTAGTGAGGAAGTACCGCTGGGCGAGCGTCGTCATCGCCATGTGTTCGAGCCGGTCGTCGCGCGCGAGGTCGAGGTGTTCGGCGAGCGCGGCGAGGTCGTACTCGGCCATCCGCTCGTCGAGGACGTCGGCCTCGACGCCGCGCTCGATGCCCGCCCGGAACGCCTCGCGGTAGCCCGCGGCGGGGATCCCGTCGGCACCTGGTTCCTCGCCGGTGACCTCGCGGTAGTGCTGGTGGCGGAACACCGCGGCGGCGAGGCGCTTGTACGCCGGATCGCGCTCGACGCGAGCGGTCAGCACGCCGACGAGCGCTTCACGGGCCTCGGCCCCGGTCGCGCCCGCATAGAGGTCGCGTTCGGTCGCGGCGACGATCTCCGCGGCGGTGTCGTCGGTGAGCAGTGCTTCGTCGTCGGGTCGTGCTCGGTCGAGCGCCCGACGAACGACGGTCGATACGGTCGTTGCGGTCGTTGCGGTCTCGGTCATGGGGTTGGTGTCGATCTGGACATGGTTGTGACTGCCTGGCGATCGCGCTGCCGGCGATCCCGCGATGTGGGGATCGTCCTGTATCGCATGCGGGACCGAACTCGAATAAAACTTTCCAATAGTGCTTTCAGTAAGACAAGCAGGCTTGCCATGAATGGACGGCTTCAGTTCGCGTTCGGTTTCGCGGCGGCCTCCGAAATCGGGTTTGATCGGGTACGCACCGTCCACGTTCCTCCCGAACAGTTATGCCGCGGTCGTGCGAATCGATCGACATGAATCGGGTCCGTGCGTGGCTCCTCGCAGGAGTGGTCGGCGTCGTGGTCGGTGGCGGGACGTTCGCGTGGCTCGTCGGCGATCCGTCGCTCGCCCTCGCGCTCGTCGTGGTTTACGCTGTCGGCACGCGACTGGCCATCGAGTACGCCGCCACGCTACCAGGCGGAGCGGGACGGCTCGACTGGCAGCGGACTCGTTGGAACGCGGCGTTCGTCACGTTCGTGGTTTTCTCTGCGTCGTTCGCCGCGAGTGCGGCGATTTTCGACTCGTTCGGGCCGCGCGTGGCGCTCCAACTGCTCGTGTTCGGTGTCGGCTGGACGGGACTGTTCTTCGGGATCGCGATGACGCGCGAACAAGCCGCTGCGGACGAGTCGTTCGACGAATCGGGGTCCACGAACGGAACCGCGCACCGCGACCACGTCGGCCCGGAGAACCTGTAGACGATCCGTACTTTCGAGGGAGTCGCTCGGAGCAAAGGCGGATCAACCAAACACCGAATACGCACGCCGTACTGGGTACTATATGCCCGGCTGCGACTACTGCAGTGAATCGTTCGAGGACGAGAGCTCGGCCCGATCGATCGGCGACGGGTGGAAACGACCACCGACGAGGAAGGGAGTGACATCGTCACGGCCCCGATCGCGCTGGGAGCGCTCGGGCTCATCGTGGTCGCAGTCGTCGCGTACGTGGTCTTCTTCGCGGGCAGCGGGGGCGGGGAGGCTGGCGTCGCCGGCCAGGAGCCCTCGAACCTCGGCTCCGTCCACTACCACGGTCCGATGACGATGACGGTCGACGGCGACCGAGTGGATTTCAGTCGGTCCCAGTATCAGCTCCAGAACGACGCCTTCCACTTCGAGGGTGGCAACGGCGAGCGATGGCACGGTCACGCCCAGGGCGTCACGCTCGAATACGCCACGAGCACACTCGGTATCGACGTCACGGAGTCCACGGTGGCGTTCCAGGGGACGACCTACCGCAACAGTGATTCGGGAACGTCGGTCGCCGTCGAAGTGAACGGCGAGTCGGTCACGCCCAGCGAGTACGTTCTGCAGGAAGGCGATCGTATTCGGATCGCGGTCGAGCAGTCTGCGGATGGGAACACCGGGTGACGGAGAGCGGACGATTCGAGTGAGCAGGCTAGTCGATCAGAACTCGGCTTCCGGCGGAACGCCCTCTTCAGGTTGAACACCGTCCTCGCCAGCGAGCTCGAACTCCGTACGGAGGTCGCGGATCCGGTCGCGGATGTCGGCCGCGAGTTCGAACTCGAGGTTTTCGGCGGCCTCGTTCATCCGGTCTTCGAGGTCGTCAACCAGTTCGGCGGCTGCGTCGGCGTCGTCGGGTTCGAGGTCAGCGGTGCCGCCGGTGTCGGTCTTCGATCCCGGAAGGTTGGTTTCGCTGACCTCTTTGTCGATTGTTCGAGGTTCGAAGCCGTGCTCGTCGTTGTACTCCCGCTGGATCTCGCGGCGGCGCTGAGTCTCGTCGATCGCCGATGCCATCGAATCGGTCACGTCGTCGGCGTAAAGCACGACCTCGCCGGCGACGTTTCTGGCGGCGCGGCCCATCGTCTGGACGAGGGTTGTTTCGGAGCGGAGGAACCCCTCCTGGTCGGCATCGAGGATCGCTACGAGGGAGACCTCCGGGATGTCGAGCCCTTCACGGAGGAGGTTGATCCCCACGAGCACGTCGAACTCCCCGAGTCTGAGACCGCGGACGAGTTCGTGGCGTTCGAGGGTGTCGGTCTCGTCGTGCATGTACTCGACCGCGACGCCCGCCTCTTCTAAGTACTCGGTGAGATCCTCGGCCATCCGCTTGGTGAGCGTCGTCACGAGGACACGTTCGTCGCGCTCGACGCGGCCGTCGATGCGTTCGAGGAGGTCGTCGATCTGGCCGTCGACCGGCGACATCTCGACCTGGGGATCGACCAGATGGGTGGGGCGGACGATCTGCTCGACGATCTGTTCCGAACTCTGGCGTTCGTGGTCGGCCGGCGTCGCGCTCACATAGAGAGTCTGGCCCGTGCGCTCCTCGAACTCGGGGTAGCGCAGCGGGCGGTTGTCGTAGGCGGTCGGGAGGCGGAAGCCGTTCCCAACTAACGAGTCCTTTCGGGACTTATCGCCCGCGAACTGGCCCCGAATCTGAGGCACGGTCTGGTGGGACTCATCGAGTACGGTGAGGAAGTCGTCGGGGAAATAATCGAGGAGTGTGGAGGGTGCATCGCCGGGTTCGCGATCTGAGAGATGGACCGAGTAGTTCTCGATCCCCGAGCAGTACCCAGTTTCTTCGAGCATTTCGAGGTCGAAGGTGGTGCGCTCCTCGATGCGCTGGGCCGCCACGAGGTCGCCCTGGCGCTCGAAGTAGCTCACGCGTTCGTCCATCAGGTCCTCGATCTCGCCGATGGCGTTGTCGAGGCGATTTTGGGGGATCGAGTAGTGTTCGGCGGGGTGGACGATGGTGGCGGGTTCCTCGCTTTTGACATCGCCTTCGAGCGGGTCGAGCTTGGTGAGGCGGTCGATCTCGTCGCCCCAGAACTCCACGCGGACGGCGTACCGGCCGTACATCGGGAAAATCTCGACGGTGTCGCCCCGCACCCGGAACGTACCCTGCGTGAAGTCGACGTCGTTGCGCTCGTAGTTGAGGTCGACGAGTCGGCCGAGGAGTTCGTCGCGATCGATCGCCTGGCCGACTTCGAGTCGGAGGCTCATCTCCTCGTAGTTCGCGGGGTCGCCGAGGCCGTAGATCGCCGACACCGAGGCGACCACGATCACGTCGTCGCGAGTCAGCAGCGAGCGGGTCGCGGAGTGGCGCAGTCTATCGATCTCGTCGTTGATCGAGGCGTCTTTCTCGATGTACTTGTCGGTCTGTTCGACGTAGGCCTCGGGCTGGTAGTAGTCGTAATAGGAGACGAAATACTCGACGGCGTTGTCGGGGAAGAGACTCCGAAACTCCTCGTAGAGCTGGGCCGCGAGGGTCTTGTTGTGGGCGATCACGAGGGTCGGCTTCTGGATTTCCTCGATCGTCCACGAGACGGTGTTGGTCTTGCCCGAGCCCGTAACCCCGAGGAGGGTCTGTTCGTCCATCCCGTTCTCGAACCCTTCGGCGAGCTGTGCGATGGCGTCGAGCTGGTCGCCCGCGGGATCGAACGGTGCGTCCACCCGAAACGGGCGGTCCTTTCCGGGCCGATCGGGCTGGAGCGGGCCGGACTGGGTGTCACTCATTGAACGATGGAGGGACCGAAGCCACTTGACGCGCTCGCTCGGGGCGAATGGGCCCTTGTTCGGTGGCGTCGGCTATCGGTGAAGTCGTGGTGTATGGCGCGATTCGCGGCCGCCGGCCGGCGGTCGCGGTGGCGGTGGCGGTGGCGGTGCGGGGTGGTGCGGGGTGGTGGCGGACCTCGGTGGATCGAGGGCGAGGCGCGCGACCGTAGGAAGCGTGGTGAGGGCTCGGGCGGTGCTGTGCGGTCTGCGGTTGGTGGTGGTCGCGGAGAGCGCCAGCAGTTGTACCGCGAACGAGCGCGGAGTGCGAGTGAGCGGGAGTTTTTGATCCACATTTTTGCAAGCGGGGGTCGCCTGCAGCGACCCCCCGCAGTAAAAAGGTGGGTCGACACGCTTTAACCCGTGCCGCGGATGGACCACGGTGTTATGGTGAAAGTCAGCGTGGTCGGCGCGGCGGGCACGGTCGGTGCGGCCGCAGGGTACAACATCGCGCTGCGTGGTATCGCCGACGAGCTCGTGTTCGTCGACATCCCGGACCAGGAGGATACCACGATCGGCCAGGCGGCCGATGTCAACCACGGTGTGGCCTACGACACAAACACCACCATCCGGCAGGGAACCTACGAGGACACCGCCGGCTCGGATGTGGTGGTCATCACCGCGGGAATCCCGCGCCAGCCCGGCGACAGCCGACTCGATCTCGGCGAGGACAACGCGCCGATCATGGAGGACATCGGCTCGTCGCTGGCCGAGCACAACGACGAGTTCGTCTCGGTCACGACCTCGAATCCCGTGGACCTTCTGAATCGCCACCTCTACGAGACCGGCGACCGGCCGCGCGAGCACGTCATCGGGTTCGGCGGGCGGCTCGACTCCGCGCGCTTCCGGTACGTGCTCGGAGAGCGTTTCGACACGGAGGTCGGCAACGTCGAGGCGTCGATCATCGGCGAGCACGGCGACGCCCAGGTGCCCGTGTTCTCGAAGGTGCGCGTCGACGGCCGCGATCCCGACTTTTCGGACGACGAGCGCACCGAGATATTGGAGAGTCTCCAGGCGAGCGCGATGAACGTCATCGAGCGCAAGGGCGCGACCCAGTGGGGTCCGGCGACCGGCGTGGGCCACGTGGTCGAGTCGATCGTTCGTGACACCGGGACGGTGCTGCCCGGTTCGCTCGTGCTCGACGGCGAGTACGGCCACGACGACGTGGGGCTGGGCGTTCCGCTGAAACTCACGAACGACGGTGCCGAGGTCGTCGACTGGGACCTCTCGGAGTACGAGCGCGAACAGCTCGGTCAGGCGGCCGACAAGCTCGACGATCAGTACGAGACGATCAGCTAACCAGGGACGAACGATCGGGTGACCAAGACGCTCAGCGAACCATCCATCTCTCGAACGCGGATCGTTTTTGCTCGTTCGTCGCATAGCGTTTCCCGTGGAGGTACACGTCCGGTACGAGGGCAACGACGACCCAGACAAATGCACCGCGCGGAAGCTCGCGCGCTTCGATCTCGCCGAACTCCACCGGTCGGCGCGTGAAACGCCACCAGGAGTGGTGCTGAACCCCCACGCCGAGCGCGCGCTCTCGCCCGCAGATCGTCGGGACGATTCCAACGGAGACATCGGCAGCGACAGCGGCGACGCTGACGACAACACCGACGGTGCGGACCGCACGGAGCGGGTGGTCGCGCTCGATTGCTCGTGGGAGACCGCCCACGAGGAACAGTTTTCGATCCAGGGAGCCCATCGTGCGCTACCCTTTCTCGTCGCGGCGAACCCCGTGAACTACGGTACGGCGTTTCAACTCACCACGGTTGAGGCGCTCGCGGGCGCGTGCTGTATCCTCGGCGAACGCGAGCACGCCGAACGGCTACTCGCGAAGTTTCGGTGGGGCCACACCTTCCTCGAACTCAACGACGAACCGCTCCGGCGGTACGCCGACTGCGAGGATTCGAGCGCTGTTGTCGCGGTTCAAGAAGAGTACCTCGCAGCGGAGTGAACGCGACCCACAACCTCGCGGCGGGGCGAGCGCGACTCACAACCGTTAAACCCGCTGCGTGCCAGTCTCGTCCATGGCACGATTCGAGCAGGCGGAAGAACGTATTCTCGCGAAGCAGATCTGCATGCGGTGTAACGCGCGCAACGCCACCCGCGCCGACAACTGCCGGAAATGCGGCTACGGCAACCTCCGACGGAAGGCACGCGAGCGCCGAAGCGCCTGAAGCCACGTTTCACGGAGACCGGGCTTCGCGGAGAGGCCGTCGTTCCATTCGTTTCGCTCGCACTCGATTGAGCGCGTTCCAAAACCTTTCTGCTGAGCGTGGCAGATTCGAAGTCGAAAAGAGCCCGTACCGCTCTTGACGCCAGAGTGAGGGGATTTTTCAGGAATCGTCGTTGCCGAGCCACGTATCGGGCACGTCGATGACGTACTGACCGTCCTCCTGCAGCGCGATGATGCGCTCATCGCGGTTGTAGAGCTCCATTAGGTTGAGCTCGTACTGGCCCGGTTCGAGGATTTTGATGCTCTCGAACTGATCGTTGAGTTCGCGTCGGAGCGACGCCATCTCGGAGTCGTCGGTCTCGGTCGAATCGGTATGCTCGGGGTGATCCTCGTCATCCCCCATCGTTTCAGGTGGAAGTTCATCCACATTCGACGATGAATCGGCTGCCGGTCCAGTATCGGTTTCATCGCTGGTTTCGGTTGCAGACGCCGACGTAGCTGTGTCTTCCGCCGATGATGACTCCGCGTCGGCTGCGGATGACTCGGGATCGGTCGGGGACGGCTCGGAGCTGAAAGAGTCTGGAGACGAAGACGGCATCGATGGCGCGTCTTCGGCTGTCGTTTCGGGTTCGGTAGACGGTTCCGACTCGGTAGAGGGGGCCGATTCGATGGAAGAGTTGGATTCGGTGGGAGAGGCGGACTCGGGAGGTGATTCCGGGTCGGGATCAGGATCGGTGTCGCGTGTGTCGCTCGCGGGACGAAACTGGAACTTGTTCCCGCCACAGTCCGGACAGCCCGATAGCATCTCCTTCGAGCCGTCGGGAAAGACGTGGCCGCAGTCCGTACACTGGTGGGGCATTAGGGAAAGAGGGATGCGCTCATGGTCTCATCGGCGGGTGACGAGCGTGCTGATCAGGGTTTCGTCCTTGTGGAGCGTTTCGAGTCGGTTCGCCGGTCCGATGACGGTGAGTTTGGTGCGTGATTCCCGGCCGAACAGTCGATCGAAGAACCCGTCGTTTTGCTGTTGTTCCGTTCCTGGATACGTCTCGATCTCGATGCCAGTGAACTCGTCGGGATTGATCTCGGTCATCGTCACCTCGATGAGTTTCGATTCCTCGTCGGGATCAAGGCCCTCCTCCAAAATAACGATGTTGCCCTCGTGGACGCCGTCAAGGATCAACCGGATCTTCTCCATGCTCGTCAGTTCGTCCATCCGTTCGCCGCTGATCATGTCGATCTGGACGCCGTTGCCGTCGTCGGCGTTGCCGTCACGGTGCCCGGTATCGGTAGAACTGTCGATATCGCTCTCGGCGTCGATGTCGTCACCACCGGTATCGATGTCGTCGCCATCACCGGTATCGATGTCGTCGCCATCACCGGTATCGATGTCGTCGCCATCACCGGTATCGATGTCGTCGCCATCACCGGTGTCGTTGTCGGTGCCGGTCTCGCCATCGGTGCCGGGATCGTCGTGTGCTTCGGACATCAGCCGAAGTACTCCGCGATCTTGTCGTACACCTCGTCCATGTTGTCACCTTCGAGCGCCGAGAGCGGGACCGTCTCGTGCTGCGGGAAGGCGTTGTTGATGCGCTGGATGCTCGCCTCGTCGAGGTCGATCTTGTTGGCGAAGATCAATATCGGGAGGTCCTGGCTCTCGATGATCCCCACGAGCATGGTGTTGACCTGGGTGAAGGGGTCCTCGGCCGCGTCGAGCACGTAGATCACGCCGTCGACATCCTCGCGAAGCCAGTGCATCGCTTCGGCGACGCCCTCGGTCGCCTCGCGCGACCGGCGGATGGCGTCGTCCTCCTCCATGTCGTGTTCGAGGAACTCGGTGTAATCGACCTTCGTCGCCACGCCAGGCGTGTCGACGATATCGATCGAGACGGAATTACCGTTGCGCTCGATCTCGATGTCCTCCTTCCGACGAGCGCGCCGAGTCTCGTGGGGAATGTGGCTCTCCGGGCCGACCGCGTCGCCGGTCCAATCGCGCGCGATGCGGTTCGCGAGCGTGGTCTTGCCGGCGTTCGGTGGTCCGTAGATCCCGATCCGGCGCTGTTGCTGATCCCCCGTAAAGAGGCTCGATGTCATCCGTGCAATGCTGTTTCTGAGTCCCGTAAGCAGTCCCATCCTGATATCTCACCCCTCGCGAGCCGGACGAATCGTGAACTGACAGCATCGGTGCATACACTTAAAACTACGTCAGACGCGTATCAGACTTGTTATTCCCTCCCCACATCGGATGAGCCATTGCCTATCACAATCGGTTTCGGGATGGAATACCCCCACCCCTTCGTTTCGGGTGGAACGTGCCAAACGGCGGGCTATGAATGAAAGTGCGTCTCCGTAGAAGCGCCGAGAGTAAATACACGAAATGATATCAATGCACCTGATTTTAATCTATATAGCTATACCCGAAGAAAAGGTGGGGATCATCAATGAAATCCGTCATGAAAACCCAAAGCAATCTAGAAGAAGCTTCTAGAAACCCTTAGAACCATCTAGCAGTTGTGAAGAACACGCTTTTCTCTACCCCACGGGTGTGGTTCGAAGCTATCACTATTAAATCTATCCCTCTTTAGCAGCAGGCCGTACGATCCAACACCCCCACCCCTTCTTTCCCCGTTCCACCCGAAACGAAGGGGTGGGGGTGTTGGCCCACCCACAACAATATCTGGTCATCTATCCATCATCATTATCATCGCTTCGTCCGATCAGGTTCTTGTGGAAGGGTGAGTTCACTGACTGACCGAACTCCGGCAACCAAAAAGACTAATGTACTTCCCACCTCTGGTTCCGCTGGACCACTCTTGACCGGGCTGGCAGCGCTTTGGTTGATCAGGCCGGTCGAAACGGCTTCTATCGGTGGAAAACGTCACTCTCCGGCGGCGCGTGACGTATCCTCCATCCGAAAGAAGGGGGGTGGATCGGGGATCGAATATGGGAGGAAATGACACACCATCGAACGATCGCGACGAGGACGACTCCGAAGAGAGCGTTCCGTCCACCGATACCGAGATCGATCTCGATGACCTCTCGCACGACGATCTCGACAGTGGATCGTCCGATTCGGACGATCTATCCGGGTCGGCCAGTTCGACCGACTCGGCTGGCTCGACTGACTCGTCCGATTCGATCCGAACGGCCGATACGGACGAGACCACGACGGCCGATCCTTCGGCGTCGGACACGCCCCAGGGGGGGTTGTTCGACGACCTCCTCAGCGGCGACCCCATCTTCGAGAACAAGGACGTGCTTCGACCCTCGTACACGCCCGATCAGCTCCCCCATCGTCGCGATCAGATCAACGACATGGCGACCATCCTCGTCGGCGCACTCCGCGGGGAGACCCCCTCGAACATCCTGATCTACGGCAAGACCGGCACCGGGAAGACCGCGAGCGCGAAGTTCGTGAGCAACGAGCTCGAAACCACCTCCCAGAAGTACGATGTGCCCTGCGAGGTCGAGTACATCAACTGCGAGGTCACCGACACCCAGTACCGCGTGCTCGCCCAGCTCGCCAACACGTTCATCGAGGCCAACGAGCGCCATATCGAATCACGCCTCGCCAGCCTCCGCGAGCTGAAAGAGCGTGCGGATGCTGGACAGACCTCCCTCGACGACGCCGATTTCGATGGTACCGACCCTGATACTGCCGACACCGCTGATACTGCCGAGCCTGCCGACGCTACCGACGAGGCCGACTTCGACTCGATCGCCGCCGTCGAGGACCGGATCGCGGAGCTCGAAGCCGATCTCGATGGGTTCGAACCCGTCCCGATGACGGGCTGGCCGACCGATCGCGTCTACTCGACGTTTTTTGACGCGGTCGATTACCACGAGCGGGTCGTGGTAATCATGCTCGACGAGATCGACAAACTCGTCGAGAAATCCGGCGACGACACCCTGTATAATCTCTCGCGGATGAACTCCGAGCTCGACAACTCCCGGGTGTCGATCATGGGTATCTCGAACGACCTCAAGTTCACCGAGTTCCTCGATCCCCGCGTCAAATCCAGCCTCGGCGAGGAGGAAATCGTCTTTCCGCCCTACGACGCGACCCAGCTCCGGGATATCCTCGCTGCGCGCGCGGACATCGCCTTCGAACCCGACTCTCTCACCGAGGATGTCAACCCGCTTTGTGCGGCGTTCGCGGCTCAGGAACACGGCGACGCCCGGCGCGCCCTCGACCTCCTCCGGACCGCCGGCGAACTCGCCGAACGGGGCCAGACCGAGCGCGTCGGCGAGGATCACGTTAGGCAGGCCCAAGACAAGATCGAGATCGATCGCGTGGTCGAAGTCGTCCGCACGCTCCCGACCCAATCGAAGGTCGTCCTGTTCGCGGTGATCCTCCTCGAACGCAACGGCGCACAGAACATCAACACCGGCGAGGTCTACAACATCTACCGCCGGCTCTGCGACGAGATCGACGCCGACGTGCTGACCCAGCGCCGCGTCACCGACCTCATCTCGGAACTCGACATGCTCGGGATCGTCAACGCGGTGGTCGTCTCGAAGGGACGGTACGGCCGCACCAAGGAGATGAACCTCTCAGTGCCGATCGACGAAACCGAGGCCGTTCTCACCAGTGACTCACGACTCGGCGACATCGAGGACGTCCAGCCGTTCGTTCAGGCACGTTTTGACAGTTAGCGCGCTGGCACGGTGGACACTACCGCAACGACGGACTACCGCAGCGATACTGTCACAACGATTACCGCGCAGCCCGTAACGTCCCGACGCCAGCGAGCGCACCGAGGACCGGTCCACCAGCCGTAGCCGCCGCCGCTGCCGTCTCTGCAAGCACGCTCACGCCTGCGCTCACCATCCCAAACAGCAGCCGGATCTCGCCGAGCCACGGGATGCGGAACTCCGCGGTGCCGATGATCCACGACGGTCTGACCGGCGCGCTGATCGGTCCAAGGAACCCACCACCCACCTGGTCGTACTGTCCGTTGTTGTCGCCTTTCGTGACGAATCCGGCGTGTGGTGCCGGGCAGTTCGCCAACGCTTCGCAGTTCTCGGCACTGCCGAGATACTCCCGGTTGGCCTCGTCGTACCAGTTCTCGCCGTCGTTCACCCAGAAGCGCGCACGATGGATGATCGGCGTATCGTCTCCGTTGCCGTCCCTCTCGTAGACGATGACATCGCCGTGCTTGTTGAACGTCTTGTAGCCCGCCTGCTCCCCTGCGCGGTAGCCGACCACGCCCGTCCCGGCCTGTGCCGCCCCGCCGGCGAAGCGGTGCTCTTCCATCACGAACACGAGATCGCCGGTTTTGAGGTTCGGCGACATGCTCTCGCTCTCGATCGCGACCATTGGCGGCCATAATCCGCTGACGGCGAACAGCACGAGACCGATGACCGCTACGATCGCGAGGCTCGACGCCACCTCCCGAACGAACGCCACCGCCTCGTGGTCGGTCGTCGCGAGCCATCGCGCACGCGCGATCATCCCTCCTTCGTCTCCGTGTTCGCTGTCTCCGTTTCCGCCGTGTCCATTTCCGCTCCCGTCGTGTCTTCCCTCGCCTCCGCTCTCGCGTTTGCCGTCGGCTCCGCGTTCGGTTTCATCGTCGGCGGCGGTCTCCCAACCGTCTTGATCGGACCACGAATCGGAGCCGTCGCCGGAATCCATTACCATCCGTATTTCGGGCGGTCGCTTCAAACTTGTCTTCCATCGTCGTTCGTCACGCTCGGTCACGAACCGCCAGCAACCGTTTCTCGCCGCCATGACTCCCGTCCGCGACGCCATGACCCCCATCCGCGATGCCAGCGACCCCCGTCCGCGACGCCAGCAACCCCCATCCGTGACACCAGCGACCCCATCCGCGATGCCAGCGACTCCCGTCCGCTACGCTTTTGCTCCGTCCGGCGAAACCCGTTCTCGTGCCGCGTCCGACGCCGGTCCGGGTCGTAAGCGAACTCGCCAGCCGTGGGTACAACGCCGAGCGCGAGGCTGTGACACTGCTCGCGCGCGCGGACGATCCCGACCGCGCGATCGAACAAGCGACCACGTCGGCCTCGCCCGACACCCTCACCCTCTCGGCCAAGGACGTCGAAGCCGCTGTCGAAGCCCTCGAATCTTCTGGTCCACCCGCTGAACCCAGTGAAACGCCTGATACGCCGACTGCCAACCCCTCCGTTTCGAGTGGAACCACGACCCATGGGACGGACGAACGAACCGACTCTCCAGTCGAAACGAAGGGGTCGACCGAAAACGAAGCGGCCGGGGATGGAACCACCGAGCGCTCGGTCGATCCGGACCTCAGATCGCTCGACGTGCAGGGCGACATCACCGGCCGAAGTACTGGCACGGGCGAATATGCCGATTTCGTCGCGACCTTCCGGGATCGATACGAGCGCCTTTCGGGCCTCCTGCGCTCGCGGGTCAACCACCGGCCGACCGAAGCGGTCGACGCGATGGCCGGCGGGAGCGACGCCGCGATCGTGGGGATGATCGCGGACATCCGCTCGACCGCGAGCGGCCACTGGCTGGTCGAACTCGAAGACACCACCGGCGTATTCCCCTGTCTCATCCTCAAGGATCGCGAGATCGCGAACGTCGTCGACGAACTCCTGCTCGACGAGCTCGTCGCGGTCGAAGGAACACTTGCGGGTGACGGCGGTATCCTGTTCGTCGACGAGCTTCACTTCCCCGACGTTCCCCGGACGTACCGCCCCTCGACCGCCGACCGCCACGTCCGCGCGGCCCTGATTTCGGATGTCCACGTCGGCAGCCAGGAGTTCGCGGCCGACGCGTGGTCGGCCTTCGCGGACTGGCTTCACACCGAGGACGCGGCGGCGGTCGAGTACCTCCTCGTCGCGGGCGACATGGTCGAGGGGGTGGGCGTCTATCCGAATCAGGACGAGGAACTCGACATCGTCGACATCTACGACCAGTACGAGGCCTTCTCCGAGCGCCTGAAGGAGGTCCCCGGCGACATCGAGATCCTCCTCATTCCGGGCAACCACGACGCCGTCCGCCTCGCCGAACCCCAACCGGGCTTCGACGAGGAACTTCGAGAGATCATGAGCGCCCACGATGCCCGTTTCTCGGGCAATCCCGCGACCGTCACGATCGAGGGCGTCACGATCCTGATGTATCACGGCGTCAGCCTCGACGAGGTGATCGCCGAACTCCCCGAGGAGAAAGCCAACTACGACGAACCCCACAAGGCAATGTACCAGCTCCTCAAGAAACGCCACGTCGCCCCCCAGTACGGCGGCCACACGCGGCTCGCGCCCGAAGAACGCGACTACCTCGTGATGGAGGAGGTCCCCGATGTCTTTCATACCGGCCACGTCCACAAGCTCGGCTACGGCAAGTATCACAACGTGCTCGCGATCAATTCGGGCTGCTGGCAGGAACAGACCTCCTTCCAGCGCAGCGTCAACATCGACCCCGATGTGGGCTACGCGCCGATCCTCGATCTCGACACGCTCGATCTGACGATTCAGAAGTTCTGAGCACCCACCTTTTTACTGCGGGGGGTCGCGCTCGCTCCCTTCGGTCACTCGCTCGACCCCCGTCTGCTCGCGGGCCTTCGGCCCGCTCGCACGGCCAGCGGGACGGCTTAGTGGGTTGGGGAAGTTATGGGTATAGTGGGAAAATTTACCGTAAGTTTTACCGTAAATTCGCTGTCTTAGCCAAATATGCC
>Ga0136574_100284_pt1 | contig 18499 bp, 24 predicted proteins | sample AntDeeMetagen134_FD_101383 | JGI IMG/M metagenome (GOLD analysis project Ga0136574, IMG submission 101383) | Saline lake microbial communities from Deep lake, Antarctica - Metagenome #134 | ecosystem: Environmental > Aquatic > Non-marine Saline and Alkaline > Saline | place: Antarctica: Deep lake...
CACGATGTGTCGGGTGCTCGAACACGTCCTCGACGGCGTGGCCGATCCCGAGGACCTGTTCGTGCTCTCGGCGGTCAGCGCGCCGTCGGGACTGCTCCGGGTACAAGAGCGCTTCCCCGAGACCGACCTCCTCACCGTGAGCATCGACGATCGCCTCGACGACGACGGGTTCATCGTACCAGGGCTCGGCGACGCCGGCGACCGCGCGTTCCGCACGCAGTAATCACGAACCTCGACTAATTGTTTCCAGCAACACTGGCTGCGCATTCGTTTTATTGATGGCCGGCGCGTGGGAGCGCCAGAGGCGCGACTCGCGCGAGGGATGAACGAGTGAGCGCAGCGAACGAGCGAATCGGTTGGGGAGGGCGTGGCCTACGGTCATTCATTTGTGTCGGGAGTCGCAGTCGTGACGCAACTCACGACGGAATTCGACCCGGAAGTCAACGACTATCGAATCTTGTCAGTCCTCGTTCGTTCGACTGCCCGATTGGGCTTCGTCTTCGGCATCGATCGTCGCCCGTCCGCTGGTCGCGCTCAACACCCGCTCGCAGAACGCATCGCGTTCCGTTACCGGCATCCGGACCTGAAACCCCACCCGTTCGCCGTACGTCGCTTCGAACTCGACAGCCGCCCCCTCGATGATCCCACGGACGGTCCCCGAGTCGTCGTACTCGACCACGATCGAGACGGTTTCGTGGGGCTGCTCCGTGACGACACCGGCGTCGTCGATCGCGAGCTTGACCGCGCGGCCGTAGGCTCGTGACAGTCCGCCAATCCCGAGATTCGTTCCGCCGTAGTACCGCGTGACGACCGCGACGACGTTTTCGAGTTCCTCGCGTTTGAGAACTGTCAACGCCGGCTTGCCCGCCGAGCCACCGGGCTCGCCGTCGTCGTTCGCGTACTCCCGGAGCGGGGCGGCGCGGATGCGGTAGGCGGGCACGTTGTGGGTTGCGTCCGCGTACTCCGCCGCGACGCGCTCGACGAACGCTTCCGCAGCGTCGACCGAGTCGGCGGTGGCGACGTGGCCGAAAAAGCGCGATCCCTGGACTTCGAAGGCCGCTTCACCGCGCCCCGCGACGGTCCGGTAAGCCGCTGCCGCGTCGCTCATTCGAGTTCGAGTTTGCGGACGAAATCGAACGCGCGGATCGCGGTCAGCACCGTGCCGGGAAGCGGCTCGTCGGTGATGATCGAGAGCCGAGGTTCGTGGGTGAACTCGGGGTCCTCGCTGATGGTCTGCCGAACGGAGATGTCGTGGGACGCGATTTCGCCAGTGACGGCGGCGACGATCCCTGACCGCTCGGCGTCCGCGACCGCCACCGTCAGCACCGAGAGATCGAGCACCGGCGCGAGGTCTTTGAGACTGGGGACCGCGGAGATATTGCGAAAAATGGGACGGAGTTCGTCGTCCGCGAGCACCGCGTCGGTGGTCGAATCCACGACTCGCCGATCGACCCCGATCTCGCTGGCGAGTTGGGTGTTCGGAATCTCGATGTCGCCCGAAACCACCCGGCCCTCGGCGCTGACCGAGAAACCGCGTTCGAGCAGCAGTCTGACGACTGCCTGCTGGCTCGGACTCCCCTCGAACTTCTCCATGATCTCGTCGAACATGGAGCTACTCAGAGCGCGCCCTTGGTGCTTGGCGTGCCCTCACGGCGCTCGTCGGGACGGGTAGCGTCGTCGAGCGCTCGCGCGAGGGCCTTGAACAGCGCCTCGATCTCGTGGTGGGCGTTCTCGCCCTCGACACCGGCGTGGAGGGTCAGCCCGGCGTTCATCGCGAGCGACCGACAGAAGTGGGCGGCCATCGTACTCGTAAACTCGCCGACCCGATCCTGGGAGAATCGCCCGTCGAATCGGAAGAGGGGACGGCCCGAAACGTCGACCACGACGCTGCCGATCGCCTCGTCGAGCGGCACTTTCCGGTCGGCGAACCGCCGGATGCCCGCTCGGTCGCCGAGCGCCTCGTCGAACGCCTCGCCGAGGGTGATCGCAACGTCCTCGACGGTGTGGTGGTCGTCGATGTGGAGATCGCCGTCACAGGCGATTTCGAGATCGAACAGGCCGTGTTTCGCGAACGAATCGAGCATGTGATCGAAGAAGCCGATCCCGGTCTCGGTAGTCGCATCGCCGTCGCCGTCGACCGTCAGCGAGACCTCGATTGTGGTCTCTGCGGTCTCGCGGGTCACGGTCGCGCTCCGCATCATGCATTCACCTACGGACCGACGTACAAGGCGGTTGTGCTCTCCGCCGGATCGCGGCGATCGTTCGGTCCCGCTGAAACCGTTATCGACGTTCGAACCAGAACCGGTATTTTCGTTCGTCGCCAACGGGAAGCGAATGGATCGTCGGCGATACCTCCGGCACGCCGCCGCCTCGTCGGCCGCGCTCGCCGGCTGCTCGGCAACCGAGTCCGGTGGCGAGCCAGGCGGTTCGTCGTCCTCCACAGCCACGAGAGCACGAGCGGACGACGACACGACCACCAGGGCGGCCGAGAGTGGAAACCGCCGCGGACGTGGGGTGTACGTCCAGTCGTTCAGGGAGTCGATGTACGTCGTCGGCAGGGGTGTCATGGATATTTCAAGCAGTACGAGCGAGAACGCGACGAACCGTTCGGAGACGACGTCTAGCACGAATCGAACGAACACACCCACCAGGTCCGACACCACCGCGACGGGAACGCCCGGCGAGACCAACGCCACGCCCATCGATGGCGACTACCGGTTCGCGCTGCTGTACGCCGCCCCGCACGTCTTCTGGACAGTCAACGGCACGAAAACCACGAGACAACCGATCGAACAGGGCGACTCGCTGCATCTCATGAGCGTGGTCTGGGACCCGAAAACCGGGACGGTACTTCCCAATGCAGGGCTGTCGGTCGAGATCACCCAGAACGGAACGGTCGTCTCCCAGAAAGTGATCTACCCGATGCTCTCCCAGCGGATGGGGTTTCACTACGGCGCGAACTTCGCCCTCCCGGATGACGGGACCTACACCGCGACGCTCAGCGTCGGTGGGACGAGCGTCCGGCGGACGGGGGCGTTCGCGGGCCGGTTCGCGGAGCCAACGAGTGTTGCGATCGAGTTCCCGTACACCGAAGCGACGCGCGAACGGGTCGTCTCGCCGAAGGCTTCGCGGGCCGGCGAGCGGGGCGCGATAGCACCGATGGAGACGAGTGCGATCCCATCGGCAATCGTCCCGACGAACGCCGAGCTCGGCGGTGCGTTCGTCGGCCGTGCCACGAGCGGCGATGCGGTGTTTCTCGTCACTCGATTCCCTCCGAACGAGAGCCCGCTCGATGACGGCACTCCCTATCTCGCGGTATCGGCGCGGACGCCGTACAACGGACTGGTACTGCCCGCGATGGGACTCTCGGCGACGGTGAAGCGTAACGGCTCGACCGTTTTCGAGGGAGCGCTGGAGCGTACGCTCGATCCCGACCTCGGCTATCACTACGGGGCCGCCGTCGAGAGCGCGAGATCGGGCGACCGCCTCACGATCGCGGTCACGACGCTACCACAGATCGCCCGCCACGAGGGCTATGAGCAAGCGTTTCTCGACATGCCCGAGATGAGACTGACGCTGTGATCTACTCGTCCGCCACCGCCCCCATGGCGGCGTCGAGGCTGAATCGCCCCTCGTAAAGCGCGCTCCCGACCACGGCTGCACTCGCGCCCGCCTCCCGAAGCGCGCGGATGTCGTCGATCGTCGCTACGCCGCCGCTCGCCACCACGGGAATCTCGACAGCGTCAGCGAGCCGACGGACGGGTTCGGTCTGCACGCCGTCGAGACGGCCCTCGGCGTCGACATCGGTGAAGAGGATCGTGCCCGCGCCGCGCTGCTCGTATTCCGCCGCCGCCGTCGCCGGATTCATTCCTGTGCCCTCGATCCAGCCCGAGATCACGACTTCGCCGTCCTTGGCATCGAGGCTCACCACCACGCTGCCTGGGTGGGTTTCGCTGATTTCCGCGACGATTTCGGGGTTCTCGACGGCGGCCGTCCCGAGGATCACCCGGTCGACGCCGCGGTCAAGCAGGTCGCGCGCGTCTGCGGCGGTGCGGATGCCGCCGCCGAGCTGGGTAGGAATGTCGACCGTCTCGACGATCCGTTCGATCGCGGCGGCGTTCGCCCGCTCGCCCTCGAACGCCCCGTCGAGATCGACGAGGTGGAGCGTGCGTGCGCCCGCCGCGACCCAGCGTTCGGCCGCGTCGATCGGGTCGCCGTACTCGCGCCCGGTGCCGCGCTCGCCGCCGACGAGTTGGACGGCCTCGCCGTCCCGAACGTCAACCGCGGGAATCACCTCGAACCCGGAGAACATGGTGGCGATCGGGTTCCTCGTGGTCTAAACCCACCGAAATCCGTCCCGTACTCGGAGTCGCTCCATAGCTCACGATGGGCAACGATCTCACCGACATGCCGCTGCTCGCGGCGCTAATTCTGGCGATGGTGAATTCGACGCTTGTAACGCTGCTCTCGTGGTTCGATATTCCCGTCAGCGTCGTCATCATCTCCACCATGAGCATCGTGGGGCTCGGCTGGGGATGGGTCACGCGAACCGTCACCGTCGCCGGTGTTCGCCAAGGCGAAGCACCAAAGATCTCGGTCGACGCGCTCGCCGCCGACGCTGACGGCCAGACCGTGGACGGTGGCGGGAGTCCACCCGCCCCCGAAGCGGAGACGGCCCCGATCGGCGACGAGACGACCGCCGACGAGTCGGCGATGGATCTGTTCAAACCGGGCGTGAGCCGCGTGTCATTGCCATGCAAAACCTCGTTCCCGCGATCGCGACGCTGACCTCGTTTCTGCTCTTTCGGTTCGTTGTGCTTCCCTGAGTCCCGATCCGTATCGCCGGTGATCTCGTCCCGTGAGTTTCACCCGATTTTTCCTGTGTTTGTGCCGAGAAACACGTCGACGCCACCGAAACAGCAAGGTCTAACAAGGCGGAGCGAGAATGCCGAGGTGATGCCTACCGTAGAATACGTCAACTACGAAGTGTTCGACGACCAGGGCTGGGACATCGATGACGACGACCTCTTCGAGAAGGCCGAAGACGCCGACCTCGGTGACGAGGACTACGGCTCCCTCGACGTTAACGAGTCCGAGTATATCCTCGAAGCCGCCGAGGCCCAGGGCTACGACTGGCCGTTCTCGTGTCGGGCGGGCGCGTGTGCGAACTGCGCCGCCATCGTCAAAGAGGGCGAGATCGACATGGACATGCAGCAGATCCTCTCAGACGAGGAAGTCGACGACCGCAACGTCCGCCTGACCTGCATCGGTAGCCCCGCCGCCGACACCGTGCAAATCGTCTACAACGCGAAACACCTCGACTACCTCCAGAACCGCGTTATCTAAAACGACTTTTTTACTGCGAGGGGTCGCCTACGGCGACCCCCACTTGCAAAAACTTCGACTAAAAACACCCGCTCGTTCGCGCTCCGGAAGAGCGAAGCTCTTCCGTGCTCCCGTTCGCCTACGGCTCACGGGAACTCCGCGCTCACTCACGGTACGACTGCTGGCGCTCTCCGCAACCGCCACTGCACAGCGACCGCACAGCACCGCCCGAGCCCTCGACCGCTCGCTTCGCTCACGGTCTCGCCCTCGATTCGCCGAGGACCGCTACAGACCGCACCGCCGAAGCCCTCATAGGGTCAGTCAGAAATGATCGAGTGTCGGACGAGCGGTGAATCGGGGTATGACAATCGGACACTTGAAATCCAAAGTGGTAACGACTTCTGACCGACCCTATCACGCCCTGACGGGCGCTCGCCCTTCATCCGCCAAGGGCCGCAACCACCAGCCGCCACCGCGGGCCGCACCGCCTGCCCCGCATGGCACAGCCAGCATGCGAGCGTTTATCACCGAAGCCGCGACCACCGCGCGGTATGCACGCGTTCAGTGACCTCCGAACAGCGGCCTACTGCCCTCGTCAGTGTTACTACCGATGGCAGGAGGACGACCGCGAGCCGCCACCCGAGGTCGAGAAACGCCGTGACCTCGCTTTCCAGTACCCGGAGTTCCTCGACGGTGCGGACCTCATGGGCCAGCCGATTTCGGTTACACCGACGCAGTACCGGAGCAACCTCTCGTGCGCGAAGGCCCGCTTCGACGCGTTCGAGGCGCTCTGCCGACCGGAATCGCGAGATGTCCTCCTCACCGGCAAGGAGTGTCGGGGAATCGCCCACAAGGTTCTCGATCTCGATTCGCCCACTCCGTCGCTGGTCTCGGCCGGCAGCCCACCGGAGAACGGCGTCTGGCACCCCCAAACCGTCCACGCCGTCGCGGCCGCGAAGGCGCTCGCGTTCGAGCGCGAAACCCCGGTCGAGCGTGCGTTCGTCGAGTATCCGACTCATGGAATCATCAGAACGGTGGAACTCACCACTCGACGGAAGGCAGCCTATCGACGGGCGGTCCGAACGCTCGAGTCGATCGATGGACCACCGCCACGCCTCGACGACGACTCGAAATGCGAGTCCTGTGAGTACCGCGAGGAGTGTGGGGTGAAGACGCGCTCGCTCCGCTCGCTGCTCGGACTCGGTTAACCCTGTTCGAGCCACGCCGCGATCTCGTCGGCGTGCGCGCCGCGGCGGTGGATCGTCCCGTCCGCGACATCGACCACGGTGCTCTCGGTGCCGGGGAGTTCGCCACCGTCGATCACGGCCGCGCTCGCCTCGCGAACCGCCGCATCGACCGCCTCGGCCCGCCGGGCGCTCGAATTGCCGCTCACGTTCGCGCTCGTGGCGGTGAGCGGGGCGACCTCCCGAAGCAGCGCGAGCGCGATTGGATGGTCGGGCACGCGCACGCCGACCCGATCCCCGCCGGCAGTCAGCACGTCGGGGACCGCCTCGCGGGCTTCGACGAGCACCGTGACCGGGCCAGGCAAGAACTCCTGCATGAACCGGTGTTCGCGCTCTGTCGGGCGGGTGTACTCCGCGGCCGCCTCGACATCGGGCACTGCGAGCGAGATCGGCTTCTCGTGATCGCGTTCTTTGACCGCGAACACGCGCTCGACCGCTGCCGACGAGAGCGCGTCCACAGCGAGGCCGTAGACGGTTTCGGTCGGGTAGACGACGACCTCGCCCTCCCGGATCGCCGCGGCGGCGCGTGCGAGGTCGACCACGTTCAGAGCGCGTCGATCGCGGCCTCGACCTCGTCGTAGTCGGGGAAGTCGGGCCACTCGCTCGCGACCCACACGTACTCGATCGTGCGGTCGTCACCGATCACGAACACCGCGGGGCGAGGCTCCGTGACCCCGGCCATCCCGTCGAGGTCGTTCACGATCCCGTACTGCTCGGCGACGCCGTTCCCCGGGTCCGAAAACAGCCGCGCGTCGATCCCACGCTCGGCGATCAGCCGCTTGTGCGCGTAGGGCGTCGAGATCGAGAGACCGACGACGGTGATCTCGTCGGTCCACCCCCGATCCCGGATCTCGTTCCAGACGTACGTTGCGGGGAACGCCCCGTCCATCGAGTGGAAGACGAGAACGACCGGTCCGTCGTCGAGCACGTCCGAGAGGCTGGTGTCGGTCCACGCCTCGGCGTCGACGAGTGGTCGGACGAAATCCGGCGCTTCCTCGCCCTCCGCTGGGTGGTCCGCCGCGTTGAGTTCGACGACGTCGAAGTCGAGCTCCGCCATCAGGCCGCCTCGTCCCCGTCCCCGTAGGTGCGGTCGAGATACGCCACGATGTTCGCGCTCTCGGACATCGTGACCCCCGTATTGGGATCGACGATCGCCGGCACGGTGCGCTTGCCGCTGATGCGTTTCACGACATTTCGCTCGGAGTGCAGCGGCTCGACGAACTGCGACTCGTAGTCGACCCCGAGTTCGTCTAGCCGACGGACGACGCGCTCGCAGAACGGACACGCCTGGAGTCGGTAGAGCGTGAGTGGGTCGCTTGCCTCGACGGACGCGGTTCCGCTGGCTGCATCGGTGCTCATACTCCCTCTTCGGGCGAGACGTGCCTAAGCCCTTCGCCTCCGGTTGTCGATCGAGTCGTCGAACAGTCCAGTCGTGTCGGTCCAATCGTTTGAATCCGTGTCACGACGGGTGGCGAACACCACCCGACCGACGATAGTGACCATGCGAACGTTTAATCCGGCCGGCAAGCAAGATCGCTACATCGCTATGGGTATACCTCCGTTGCCGACGGCCCCGTCCGGCCCGTCCACAGTCGCCACCGTCCTCCAGGTGGACGTTCTCGGTGCCTCGATCTCCGAGACGGCGTTCACCGCCTTCGGCGTGGGCGTCATCCTCGTGCTGATCGGGCTCTCGGCGTTTTTCTCCTCCTCGGAGATCGCGATGTTCTCACTCGCCTCCCACCGACTCGACAAACTCGTCGAGGACGGCGAACCCGGTGCGGAACTGGTCAAGCAGTTGAAAGACGACCCCCACCGGCTGCTGGTGACCATCCTCGTCGGGAACAACCTCGTCAACATCGCGATGACATCGATCTCGACCGGCCTGCTCGCACTCTACTACACCCAGGGCCAGGCCGTGGCCCTTTCGACGCTCGGTATCACCGCCGTGGTGCTGCTGTTCGGCGAGAGCGCGCCGAAATCCTACGCGGTCGAGAACACCGAGTCGTGGGCACTCACGATCGCGCGCCCACTCAAACTCGCCGAGTACGTCCTCCTCCCGCTGATCGTCTTCTTCGATTACCTGACCAGACAGATCAACCGGATCACGGGGGGTGGGTCGGCGATCGAGACTTCGTATGTGACCCGCGACGAGATACAGGACATGATCGAGACCGGCGAGCGCGAGGGCGTGATCGAGGAGGACGAACGCGAGATGCTCCAGCGTATCTTCCGATTCAACAACACTATCGCGAAGGAAGTAATGACCCCCCGGCTCGACGTGACTGCGATCGACGCCGAGTCCACCGTCGAACAGGCGATCGAAACGTGTGTCCAGAGCGGTCACGCTCGGATTCCGGTGTACGAGGGCAGCCTCGACAACGTCATCGGGATCGTCAACATCCGTGATCTCGTCCGCGATCTGAACTACGGCGAATCCGCCGACCTCGAACTCGACGACCTCATCCAGCCCACCCTCCACGTCCCCGAGTCGAAGAACATCGACGACCTCCTCCGGGAGATGCGCACCGACCGCCTCCGGATCGGGATCGTGATCGACGAGTTCGGCACCACCGAGGGCATCGTTTCGGTCGAGGACATGATCGAGGAGATCGTCGGCGAGATTCTGGAGGGCGGCGAGGACGAACCCATCGAGATCGTCGACGACGATACGCTCGTGGCCCAGGGCGAGGTCAACATCGACGCGGTCAACGAGGCGCTCGACATCGATCTCCCGGAGGGCGAGGAGTTCGAGACCATCGCCGGGTTCGTCTTCAATCGGGCGGGTCGGCTGGTCGAGGCGGGTGAGAGCCTCGCCTACGACGGGGTCGAAATCACGGTCGAATCCGTCGAAAACACCCGCATCACGGCTGCACGCGTCCATCGACTTTCCGACGCCGAGACGGCGGCTGAGGCGACCGCCGAGGCCGACGGCGGGCCTGGCGAGATGGACTGAACAGTCGAGATCAGTTGGTCGTGAAGTCGATGTCCGATTCGGCGTCGGATGTCTCGGACGCCGGCGTTTCCTCGGGGACTTCGCCACCCTCGGCGGCTTCGAGCGCCTCGACGTTCTTCGGGGTGTCGACGTGCCACCGATCGACTTCGTCGTCGTACTCGGCGAGCCGATCGGAGACCTGCTCTTTCAGGTCGTCGTCGTTGACGTTGACTTCGAAGACGTAGCCGTTGTCGTCGCCCTCGCGAGCACGTGCCGAGCGCTGGAGGTTCGCGCTCACGAGCTCGTTGTCGAAGTAGTACGGCGCGACCTGGGTCATCACGTTCTTGTACACCGTGTCCTCGACCGTGCGGACCGCCTTCCGGCCGGCGGAGTCGGCCGCGCGCGCGACGTAATCGAGCGATTCGCCCCAGGTATCGACCGCCTCGTCGGGATCGTCGAGTCGGTCGTAGGACTCGCTGAGCTTCTCGCCAGCGCTCAGGAGGTCCTCGTTCGGTTTCTTGCCCGCCTTCTCGCCCTCGCCCGCCTCGATGCTCGCCTGCTCGGCGGTCTTCTCGTTGACATCCTCGCCGAGGCGTTCGTGGCTCTTCGGCCGCCACTCGTCCCACTCCGTGAACGCCTCGCCTTCCGCCCCGAGCTCGGCGAGCGCGTGGGTGATCCGTTCGCCGTGTTCGACCGCATCGTTCCATCCACCTCGTATCTTGAAGCCTGAAATGCTCTCTTCCATCGAGTTTGGTGATCCTCGCGTTCGTTGTCCCGCGATTACTCTCCGTACGTGAGACGGGTCGCCACTGCGTCGATCCGGCGCTTCGCCCCGCCGAGCCACGCCGATGGCGACACGCTCCGGAGTTCGCCTTCCGAGAGTTCGATCCGCGCGCCGGCGAACGGGTCCGCCGTCTCGCGGTCCTCGTCGGTCTTTCCGTCCGCGGCCACATCGGTCGCGGAGGACATGGCACACCGACCACACGCCTCGCGGTCAGTTCCACCCATAGTCGATCGACGTTACGCCGAGCAGGCGGTTAAACGTTCGTGTGAGCCGTGGGAAGTGCTGCCAGAAAACATGTCCCGGCATCGCTCCCAGTCGTCGAAATCGGTGTCCGCGATTTTCCCTTCCGCCGACGACCACATCTTCCCGGCAGTATTTTACTCGCGCCCGCCGTGATCCCGCCATGGGCTATCGCGTTCTCGACACCGACGATGTCGCGCCGAGCGACGACCGCCCCTGTGAGCTTCGGAGTCTCACTGAGCCGGCGAATCTCGATCAGATGGCGATCAACCGCTTCCGGGCCGAGCCTGGCGAGATGCTGCCGCTCGCGTACCACTACCACGACGACCAGGAGGAGGCCTTTTACGTCCTCTCGGGAACGCTCCGCATCGAAACCCCCGATGAAACCTACGAAGTGCCCGAAGATGGGCTGTTCGCCGTCGATCCCGGCAGTCCACAGCGCGCGTTCAACCCCGAGGACGCCGAGACCCCGGTCGACGTGCTCGCGATCGGTGCGCCCCCGGCGGAGGGCGATGTCCACGCCTACGAGCCATGAGTCCGGGGGACGACGACCGATCGGGGGGTTCCGAGGGAGCCGATCGAACCGGGACCGCCGTCGAGGAGACAGACGATACCGCCGGCCGCGACGCACCCGACTGGGACGACGAGTACATAGACCGGGTTGGTGACCGGCTGTTCGCCAACTACGACCTCACGAAGAACGCCCGCATCGCGGGGGAGCGGTTCACGCTGCGTGCCGACCTCCGGATGGAACGGTACAAACAGTTCTTCCATCCCGCGCTTTCGTACGGCCACCACGAGTCGGCCGAACACCTGCTCGTTCAGCGGGTCGACCGGGCGAGCGTCGCGGACCTCGAACGCCTGGTCGCACTCGGCCACGACCTCGCCGACCGCTGGATCGAGCCGAGCGAGGAACACTTCAGCACCGAGTTCACCTTCGTACTCGTCGCGGGGACGCCCGAGCCCGACACTGCCGTCCGGGAGTTCGTCACCGACTTTCGCGATCGCACGCTCCTGAAGCGCGGCTACTATGGCCACTACGAGGTCAACCTCGTGGTCGTCACACCGGAGTCCGAGGAGCTGCTCGCCAGCACGAACGCGGACACCGCCGACGCGTTCCGGTTCTGGGAGCCGGACGACCCCGAACGAGAGGGAGTAATCGGACGGCTCGCCGCCCGACTCCCAGGACGGTAGTCGGTCGGGACGTCAGTTACCGGCCGACCCGTCCGTACCGATCGCACCGGCCGGGTTCCACCATCGTGTTGCGGTCCGACACCCGCCGGAGAGCGACCGTTCGTCGGGAGGCGCTCACCGGAGGACGACGAGGTACGTGAGAACCGCGATCGCGAGCGCGACGAGCGCGACGGTCCGCCACGCGAACGCGAGCACGTCGAGAACGGAGAGGCCCCAGATCACGACGGCACTGAACACCGCCGAGAGAACGAGGTCTATGACGAACAGCACTCGGATGTCACCCTGTGAGGCCATCGTCCGGTGTGACGGACGGAGCGACTTAGGTCTACTGTCGGCCGGTACGGTCTCGTCCGTCGGGTCGGTCAGATCCATCGGTGTTCGATCGACGTTCGATCGTTCGTCGACCGCGTGGAGGGAAAACGTGTTACACTGTCGCATTCTATTCGGACTCGTGCAGCTCGAAAACCGCCACGGGACGCCGGTCGACCCGGTGCCGTTCCTCGTGGTCGCGTCGCTCGCCTTCCTCGTGAGCTTTTCGTACGGGCCGATCTACTGCCTGATGCTTGGTGTGTCGCTTCCGGCGGCGCTCGCGGTTTCGACTCTCGCGTTCTGTCTCGCCGCGGGAGTGGCGTACCGCCGGCTCGTCCGGAACGCTCGCCCGGAACTGCGTGGCGAGGTGCCCGCCGACCAACGCCTGCGCCGGCTGTTCTACGGGGCGCTCGTCGGGATCGCGGCGCTCGGACTGCTATCACTCCCACTTTTGGGGCTCTGAGTCCGACCCCCACCATGCCAACGGTTTCCGCGTCGCGGCTCGTCCGGGCGATGCCGGCGGTGATCGGCCGCGCGCTCACGCCCGCCGCACTCGTCGAGTACGAGGACACGTTCACGGTCAACGAGGTCTCGGAGACCGACGACGGGTGGGTGGTGGCCGCGGGTCGGCGCGGGCTCGACCTCGCGTTCGCGTTCGAGGCGCACGAGAACGGTTTCGTCTACGAACAGCGTGGCGACGGCCCGCTCGAAACCCTCGAAACGACGGTGACCTACGCAGCCGAAAACGAAGGCACCCGCGTGAAGCTGTGCTCGACAGTGAGCACCGGGCTCCCTCTCTCCGTACTCATCGATCGCGTCGCAGCGTGGAAGCGCCGGGGCGAACTCCGGCGCGCGCTTGACCGGCTCGCCGCCGACGTCGAGTGATCTCGTCCCGTCCGTTGGAACTCGTACGCCTCTCGGGTTCCGAAATCGTGAGGCGGCGAAACGACCGACCGCTGTCGCTCACACTGTTTCGATCGGCGGTGAACGCGAGCCGCGTGTCCGCGATCGGTCGTGTGTCCTCGACTCACAGTAGCGCATGGTTTATTCCTGCTGCGCGTCCACGACGACCATGGGCCTTATCGGCACTATTTCGGAAGCGTTCGAAGCTTCGACCGAGTCGGCGAACCGCGGGGGCGGCACCGGCGACGGCTCGAAGGGGGCATACTGGTGTCACGACTGTAGCGAACGAATCAGGGATGTCGACGTAGAGGGCGAGGGGCCGCCCGACTGCCAGGAGTGCGGCGAGGCGATGGAGTTCGAGCACTCGCCGTCCTCGACCGGGTGTGCCTGCTAAGTCGACGAGACTCGTCGCTCACAGCACGGCGGTCGTTTAAGTAGCCCCGATACATCCACAGGACATGGCGCTCGCAGATCGCATCGAGACCTACCGCGAAATCGTCGAGGAGTGGCTTCACGGCCTCTATCATGGGATGATAGAGGGACCGGCGTTCGAACTCATCGAGAAGGAAGCCGAGGACACCGACGATGTGTTCATGCTCGCGTGTTTCGCCGACGCCTTCGGGATTCCGAGTCCCGTCTCGTACTACACCGCCGAACTCCTGCCGTACCTCGCCGAGGAGTTCGAGGGGTGGGAGCGCCGGCTCTGGGATCGCGAGTCGATGATCGAGCGCAAGGGCCAGCAGTATCACTTCTGAACTCGAATGCAAAAGTTCGTCTTCTTCGGCGGCAAGGGCGGTGTCGGCAAGACCACAGTGTCGAGCGCGTACGCGCTCAGCTGCGCCCGCGACGGTCTCGAAACGCTCGTGGTCTCGACCGACCCGGCCCACAGCACCTCGGACGTGTTCGATCAGGACTTCGGCGACGACCCGCGGCCGGTCGCGGGCCACGACGGGCTCTTCGCGATGGAGATCGATCCCGACGAGGAGGTCGCGGAGCATCTCATGGAGACCAAGCGCGCGCTCGCTGACCAGGTGAGTCCCGCGATGGTCAACGAGATCGACACGCAGATCGAACTCGCGCACAAGACCCCCGGAGCCTACGAGGCCGCGTTGTTCGATCGATTCATCGAGGTGATGGACAACTCCGCAGAGTACGACCGCGTGGTCTTCGATACCGCCCCGACCGGCGGGGCGCTCCGCCTGCTCTAGCTCCCCCAGTTCCTCGAGGACTGGATCGATCGCCTCGTCGACAAACGCACCGAGAGCATCGACCTGTTCGAGCGTGCGGCCATCGGCAAGCGCGAAGCGAAGCGAGCGGTCGCCGAGGACCCGATCATCCAGCGCCTCCAGGAGCGAAAGGAGATGTTCGAGCGCGCCGGGCGGGTCCTCCGCGAGGAAGCGACGTTCTTCGTGGTGCTCAACCCCGACGAACTCTCGATCCGGGAGACCGACCGGGCGCTTTCGGACCTCGACGAGTACGGGCTCCGAGTGGGCGGGCTCGTCGTCAATCGGTTGACGCCGGAACCCGACGAGGACGAGAGCGGACGTGGTGCGAGCTACCTGCGCGATCGCTGTGCGACCGAGCGCGAACGCGTTTCGAGCGTCCGCGAGGGGTTCTCCCAGCCGGTTGTTGCGATGATCGAGACGCGCGTCGAGGAGGTAAAGGGCGACCTGCTGGAGGACGTCGCCGCCGAACTCGATATCGAGGTCACGCCGGGACCCGTCACGCCCGGAAGGTAGTTCTTTCCGCCAACATGTGTTTCGAGGGCCAGTGTTCAGACACGGCCCGAAAGCAGGCCAGGGAATTTCAGTATTCAATACCGAAAGCAATCGGTCTCAGCGGACCTGTTTGATGTCATTTTCGAGAATTAGAAACTTTTAACCCTTGTGCTTCCATGGGCGTTTGTGTACTTTCACCATGGTACAAGTCATTTGGATGGTCGCGCTTTCGCTCGTAACGTTCACTATCGGGTACATCGGGTACTCGCGGTATCTCGCCGGGTTCGTCGAACTCGACGAGGACGCAGAAACACCGGCACACAAATACGAGGACGGACAGGAGTACGTCCCCTCGAAGAAGCCAGTTCTCCTGGGACATCACTACTCGTCGATCGCCGGCGGTGCGCCGATCGTCGGGCCGATCACGGCCGGCGTGGTCTGGGGCTGGGTGCCCGCGTTGCTCTGGATCGCCATCGGCAATCCGATCCTCGGGAGCGTTCACGACTTCGTCTCGCTGTCGAGTAGCCTCCGACACGAGGGCAAGTCCATCGGCTACATCATCGGCCAGTACGTCGGTGATCGCGGCAAGGACATGCTGCTGTGGTTCGCCTTCCTGACGATCATTCTCGTCGTCGCGGTGTTCGCGCTGGTGGTGTCGATCGTCTTCAACGCGTTCCCGAGCGCGGCGACGGCGAGCCTACTCTACATCACGCTCGCGCTGGTCTTCGGCGTCTACCTCTACCAGCTCGACCTGCCGTTCATTCCGGGTACAGCGGTGTTCGTTGCGGGCGTCTTCGCCAGCGTCTTCGTGGGAATCTGGTATCCGCTCGCGCTGTTCCCGGCAGCCGGGGATGCTTCGTACCAAGCGGGCACCACCGTCCTCTTCAGCGGCGGGTCGTGGATCCCCGGTGCGGCGAGTCTGGGGGCAAACACCGCAGCGTGGGTGCCGATCATCATGATCTACGGGGGGATCGCCAGCGCGCTCCCGGTCTGGACGCTGCTCCAGCCGCGGGATTACCTCTCGTCGTTCCTGCTGTACGCGGGTGTCGGCGGGGCGCTGCTCGCCATCATCGTCGGCACGCTCCTCGGCACGAGCGCGGAGCCGCTCACGATCGAACTCGCGGCGTACAAGGGGTTCTGGGGCGGCGAGTTCGGGCCACTACCGTTGTTCCCGCTCCTGTTCGTGACCATCGCGTGTGGCACCATCAGCGGCTTCCACTCGCTGGTCGCCTCGGGGACGACCGCGAAACAGCTCGACAACGAGGCCGACGCCCGCACCATCGGCTACGGCGGCATGTTGGGTGAAGGGTTGCTGGCGACGCTCTCGCTGGCAACGGTGGCGGTCGCGGCACAGACGCCGGCCGGCGGCGGCATCGGTCTCGCGCTCCCGAACTTCGCCACCGGCGGCGGCGTCATCCTGACGAGTTTCGGCATTCCGACGAGTTTCGGCGCGCCCTTTATGGCGCTCGTACTGGTGAGTTTCCTGCTCACGAGCACCGATACGGCGGTGCGTCTCGGGCGGTATCTGTTCGAAGAGCTCATCGAGACGCCCGAAACCTCCGTCCAGAAGGTCGCAACGAATCGCTACGGCAATGCACTCATCCAGATCGTTCCCGCGTATGTTCTCGTCTCCAGTGGACGCTGGGCCGATCTCTGGCCGCTGTTCGGCGGGGCGAACCAGCTGCTCGCGGCGCTTGCACTCCTGACCGCCACCGTCTGGATCGCCAACTGGGACGAATCGAAACAGCTCGTCTCCACGGGAGTGCCGATGGTGCTCATGACGGCCGTGACGATCCTCGCACTGTTGTACCTCGCGATCGTCCAGAACTTCGTCAACAAGTTCCTCGATCCCGAATGGATGGCCGACGCAACGATCGCCGCGATGGCCTCCGCGGTCGTCCAGATCGCCCTCGCGCTCGTGTTGGTGGGGTTGGCGGTGTCGCTCGTCAGGATCGGATATGGAAACATCCGGGCGGCCCGCGGGGACAGCACGGTCGCCGCAGACGGGGGCGAGCCGAGCGACGACTGACGAACTCGAACGGCGGAACGTCGCCCAAATTTTGCGGGCTGGATTCGAGACCCGCGAGCGGCGACCGGACGCACGTCGATCACCGTCCCTGACGCCCCGGTTCGACAGTCCGTGCAGACAGCCCGACGCCGAACGGATCGGCGAATCAGATCACGCCGAGCACTGCCATGGCGGCGTAGAGCAGGTCGCCGTAGACGAGTGCGAGACAGAGCCCGACGAACAATGGGACGAGAAAGGGAATACCGGGTGACACCCAAACGGTTTCGGTGGTCGTGAGCTCGTCGAGCGCCGCGCGGAGCCCGGCCGGACTTGCACCGTAAGCGTTCCCCACGTCGTCACAGAACGCCGCCGCGCCCCATGGATCGGCAAGCTCGTTCGTCGCCTGGCGACCGCCGTCGGTGGCGACATCGATCCGGCCGTCGCCTGGCGCGCGTGGCTCGGCCGGGAGGCTCTCGGGATCGCGAGCCTCGGTGGGCGCGGCGCGGAGCTCGGCGAGGCTGGCGTCACGCCACGCGAGATACATCCGAAGCGCGTCGAGGTCGAGGCCCATATCGAGGCTGTTCGCGCGCCCAAGCAGCCGGCCGTGGGTCCGTGGGACCTCGCTCCACGCGATCGGCCGGCCGATCGCCATCGCCCGCCTGACCCGGCCCGCGAGCGCGTTCCGTGCGGCGAGAGCGAGGGGATAGACCGCGCCGACGAGCGCCGCGTTCGTGAGGATCGTCACCGCGAACGCGCCGCTCGTGGACGCGATCGGGAGCGCGATTGGCGGCGTCGCCGGGAGGAGATACGAGGGGACCGTCGGAAAGCATAGACAGATCGCGGCGAGCGCCTTCGCGTCCGCGCCACCGAATGCACCGAGCCACCAGAACAGGTAGCCAAGCGGGGCGATCACGCCCACACTGACGGCCACGCGAACGACGAACAGCCGGCGGGCGGCGGCGAATCCGCCATGCCATATCGTCCACGCCTCCCACGCGAGCAGCGCGCCGCTGAGGACGACCAGCGGCAGCCACGTCCGGTTCGCCACTCGCCGCGTTCGTCGATCACGGACGGCGGCCCACCCGAGCACGGGGAGCGCGAGCAGCCGGAGCAGGTCGACGGGCGCGTTCACGGTTGAGGGGCCAGGCCCGGGAACAAAGGCTTTTCCTCAGGACCGATGCGTGTCGTTCTCGATTTCCCGAACGAACTCCTCGATCGCGTCGTCGAACGCCGTTGCCCGCTCGATCATCGCGAGGTGGGCGGCGTCGGCGAGCATGGCGACGCTCGCATTCGGCACGTTCTCGGCGAGATACTCGTGGTATCGCGGCGGGGTCAGCCCGTCGTGCTCGCCACAGACCGCAAGCGTCGGAGCGTTGATCTCGCTGAGCTGTCCCCGGATATCGAAGCGGTGGCAGGTCTCGAAGTCCCGGCGGGTGACTGCCTGCCCGGTCTCGCGCATCGTGGCTTTCGAACTCTCGACTGCCGGATGGTCGGTGTCGTGAAACAGTCGATTCTCGGCGTGGAGGAATTCGACGGCGCGATCGAAATCCTCGTCGAGCCACGCGCGCAGGTCGTCCATCACGGTGAGTTTCGCGCCGGTTCCTGCGAGCACGAGGCCCGCGGGCGACGTGTCGCGTTCGAGCGCGAGATGCTGACAGATCGCGCCGCCGAGCGAGTTGCCGACGACGATCTCAGGGTCGGTCGCGTCGGCGACCGCGAGCACGTCGTCGGCGTACGCCGAGAGCGCCTCGTAGCCCGGATCGGCGTCGGTATCGTCGGAGTCGCCATGGCCGCTCAGATCGAGCGCGACTGCCGGCCGCACGCTATCGTCCAACTGAGCGC
>Ga0136574_100320_pt1 | contig 17260 bp, 13 predicted proteins | sample AntDeeMetagen134_FD_101383 | JGI IMG/M metagenome (GOLD analysis project Ga0136574, IMG submission 101383) | Saline lake microbial communities from Deep lake, Antarctica - Metagenome #134 | ecosystem: Environmental > Aquatic > Non-marine Saline and Alkaline > Saline | place: Antarctica: Deep lake...
GCGAACGCCGAGAAGCGCGCCCACGGGATCGAATACTCGCTGATGAGCGAGTACAGTCCGACAGGAAGGGTGTAGTTCTCGGTGCCGAGCAGGGTCTGGGCGACCACGAACTCCGTCCACCCCGTGAGGAACGTGAAGATGAACACCGTGGCGAGCCCCGCGGTGGAGAGTGGGATGATGACCTCAGTGACGACGCGCCACGGCGGCGCACCGTCGACGACGGCCGCCTCTTCGTAGGAGACGGGAATCCCGTCCATGTAAGTCTTCAGCAGCCACGTGTTGAACGGAACCGCGGTCGCCGCGTAGTACAGCGCGAGCGCGAGCTTGCTGTCGTTGATGCCGAACTGGACGTAGACGGTGTACAGCCCGATCAACAGCGCAACGCCGAGCCCGCCGCCGACCTGGGTCATCAGGACGTACACGAACAACACCTTCCGGCGCAGGATGAACTCCCGACGCGAGAGCGCGTACGCCGCCGGCACCACCAGCGCCATCGCGATCACGACGGTCGGAATCGCGACCGTGAGGCTGTTCCAGAGGAACCCCTTGAACCCCGATGGGTTCGCAACGCCGTACTGGGAGACGTCGAGCATGACGAACTCCGGCGTGTCGATGACGAGGGCGAGATCAGTGAGGGGGACGTTCAGCGAGATCGTGTACCCCGGAACGGCGAGATCGCCGACGACCCAGAGGAACGGCTGTAACGACGGGTTTTCCGGGAGGAGCGCCAGCCCGCCTGACGAGTAGATCGAACCACCAGAACTGGAGAGTGCGGCCGTGAGGATCCAGTAGATCGGGAACAACAGGAGGAGAACGACGAGCAGGGCACCGAGGGTCGCCCCGACCGTCTTCAGCGGTTCGAGAGGCGATATCTCCCCGCGTCTGACGCCGTTCGCCGTGTAGGCCGCGTCGCGGGCGGCTTCCAGCGGTCGGAGTGCGAGGCTCCGCGCGTTGGCTTTCAGTCGGCGACCGATCCCATCGAGGAGACTCATTGTTCAGCCACCCCGTCGGCGAGTCGCCCACGCTTGACGTTGAGCCACATGAATGCGCCGATGAACACCACGGCGACGAGGCTGATCGCCGCACCACGACCGTACTCGGCGAACGAGAGCGCTTCCCGGTAGCCGTAGACCACGATGAGTTCGTTCGCGCGGGCGGGACCACCCTGGTTGAACACGTACGGGATCAGGAACTGCTGGAACGATGCTGCAGCGGTGAGGATCGACGCGAACAGCACGGGTCGCTTGACCGACGGCAGCGTGACATGGACGAATCGCGCGACGTACCCCGCCCCGTCGACTTTCGCCGCCTCGTGGAGTTCGCCGGGCACGTCCTGGAGGGCGCTCACCGTGATGATGACCATGAACGGGTACGCGAGCCACGCCTCGGTGATGTTGTACGCGAAGAAGGCCGACCACCGGCCGGAGAGCCACGAGACCGTCCCGAGATCGAGTGCAGAGAGCAGTTGGTTCGCGAGCCCGAACTCGGCGGAGCTGAAGATGCCGCGCCACACCGTGACGGTGAAGATGGCGGGCAGTCCCATCGGCAGGATGACGAACGAGCGCATGAGTCGCTTGCCGCGCACACGATCGCTGGTCACCACCAGTGCGATTCCGAGGCTGAGTCCGATCTTCAGCACGACGCTGGTCGCGACGAACAGCCACGTGATCCCGAAGGAGTTCCAGAACTGGGTGTCAGTGAGAACGCTCACGTAGTTTTCGAGGCCGACGAACGTCGCCTCCCCGAAGGTGAGGACCGAGGCGGCCCCTTCGCCGGCGAACAGGCTCGCTGGATCGGCGTTCGTCAGCGAGATCCCGACGAGATACACCACCGGGAACAGCATGAACGCCGTGAAAACGAACAGTCCCGGCAGGACGAACAGCAGGGAGACGTCGCGCTTTTCGAGGAATGGAATCGTCTCGACGCGGCGCGCGACGCGCGAAACCGTGCTCATGGGTGGGCTATTCCCAGTTGCTCTCGATGGTCTTTGCGGCCTGGCTGAGGGCGGCCTTCGGCTCGGCCTGTCCGTTGAACGCCTTGATGAGCGCGGTCTCCATCGCCGGCCAGACCTTGTTCATCTTCGGGTGGGTCGGCATCGGGGTTCCCCCTTCGACGGTCTCGGAGAAGGGTTGCACGTCGCTCGGAAGCTCGTCGCTCCCGACGAGGCTCGACAGGACCGGAATGGCTCCCTGGTCCTTCGCGAGTTGCAGCATATGGTCCTCGTTGGTGGCGTACCACTCGACGAAGTTCCGTGCGGCGTTCGTCGCAACGTCGTCCTTGTCCATGCTCTTCGCGAAGTACCACATCGTGATCCCGGTGTAGGGGTTCGGCTCGCCGCCATCGGGCTTCGGGAGCGTCGTGACTTCGTAGTTCACGTCCTTCTCGTTGAGCGTGGTGAGATACCACGGACCGTTGATGGCGAACGCCGCGTTGCCCGCGGCGAAGGCGGCCGCCTGTGGTTCGTACTTCGGGTCGTTCGGCATGTACGGCTTGAGCTTGTCGAGCGCGAACTCGAGCCCGCGAACGGTCTTCTCGCCGTCGACCCCGAGCATCGGATCTTTTTCCGGGTCGAAGTAGTACCCCCCGAAGGCCTGGAGCCACGCGCTGGTGAAGTACGGATCGAAGGGGTAGCTCAACCCGTACGTGTTGTTGCCCGGATCGTGGTGTTCTTTCATCACCGAAACCATATCCCCGACCGTTTTCGGCGCTTCGTCGACCATGTCGGTGTTGTAGATCAGCGTCACCGTCTCCGCCGAGTGGGGGAGACCGACGATGTTGTCCTCGAACTGAACCGCCCCCGCGGCTGCGCTCGTGAACGTATCGAGGCTCACGTCGAGCTTGTCGCTCTGGTCCACGACGAACCCACGCTGGAAGTAATCGCCGACCCAGTCGTGCGCCCACTCGAAGGTCTTTGGCCCCTGGCCGGCGGGGACCGCACTCGTGGTCTTTTTCTCCAGATCGGAGATGTCCGCACCCTCGATCGTGTGTTTCGACCCGTCGTTGAACGCCTGCATCGCGTTTTTCCGTGCAGGGATCTCGGGCTCCGGGAGCGAATACCACGCCTTCGCGGTGCCGGCCGGGCTCGACGACTGGGTGTCGTCGCCCCCGGCCCCACCGGCGGAGGCGTTGCCGGACGAGGCGTTACCGCCGCTCGACTGGCCACCGTCGTTTTGGGTTCCGTCCTCGGATCCCTGTTGCTGGGCACTGATACAGCCCGCAACGGCCACCAGGGCGCTCGTTCCACCGATCCGCTTCAACAGCGTTCTGCGATTCGTTGGCATGGTGAACGTTGGATGAAAGAGTCGTTCACGACTTAAGCCTTTGGGGAGTGCGATCGATTCTCGTGGTGTGGGAGCGGATCATTTTCCGACCGTCCGACGAGGTTTCCGCAGCACCGGCTTCGGAGACGAGGCGAGCGAGCCGCGAAACGCTTTCGGACGACGTATCTCAATTTGATACGAAATTTTGCCTCGTATTTTCTATTCGGAGGGCAAGAACTATGTCCGTTCGTCCGTAGACCTCAGCGAATGGCAACCGTCACGCTCGACACCCTCAGAAAGGAGTTCGACAGCGGGCGTATCGTCGCGGTCGACGACGTCTCCCTCGAAGTGGCGGACGGCGAGTTCGTCACGGTCGTCGGGCCATCGGGCTGTGGGAAGTCCACGACGCTCCGCATGATCGCGGGGCTGGAAGGGCCGACATCCGGGCACGTGCTGATCGGCGGCGAGGACGTCACCGACGTTCACGCACGTCACCGCGACGTGGCGATGGTGTTCCAGAACTACGCGCTGTACCCCCACAAGACCGTCCGGCAGAACATGGCGTTCGGCCTCCGGATGAGCACCGACCTCGGCAGCGACGAGCGCAACCGGAAAGTCGACGAGACGGCGGCGATGATGGACATCGAGGAGCTGCTCGACGACCAACCCAACGAACTCTCGGGCGGCCAGAAACAGCGCGTCGCACTCGGTCGCGCAATCGTGCGCGAGCCCGACGTGTTCCTGTTCGACGAGCCGCTGTCCAATCTCGACGCGAAGCTCCGGACGAGCATGCGGACCGAGATCCAGCGCCTCCAAGAGGAGCTCGGAACCACGGCGATCTACGTCACCCACGACCAGGAGGAGGCGATGACGATGGGAGACCGGCTCGCCATCCTCGACGCCGGCGTCCTCCAGCAGACCGGCACGCCGACGGACGTGTACGCGACCCCGAACAGCGAGTTCGTCGGCGGGTTCGTCGGCTCGCCCTCGATGAACCTCCTCGACGTTGCCGTCGAATCCGCTGCTGACGGCGTCAGGCTCGTGAACGAGGACCGCTTCGAGTACCGCCTGACCGGCGAGCGCGGCGAGCGCATCGCCGCGACCGACGCGACGACCGCACGGCTCGGGATTCGCCCCGAGAACGTCCGCGTGACCGACGATCACGAGGGAATCGAGACGACCGTCGAAGTCGTCGAACCGATCGGGAGCGACAACTACCTCTACCTCGATCTCGGAGGGGATTTCATCGCTCGCGTCGACTCGGACGTCGAGCCCGAAACCGGCGACACCGTTCGGGTGATGTTCGACGAGAAGGACGTCCACCTGTTCGACGCACGCAACGGCGAGTCGCTGCTGGCGACGGACACTGCGGAGCCGACGGTCGCGGCAACGGCGTCGCCCTGACGACACTGGTCAGTCGTTCGCGACGACCGCGTGTGGTTCGAGTAGTGAGTACTCGTCGAGCAGAGCGATCGTTCCCAGCCGCAGCGCGTGGGACCATCCCAACGGGGTCGCGCTGTCGGGCGTGCCATCGTCGAACACCTGTTCCGGCAGCGAGCCGTCGTCGCGTGCGAGCGGGCCGTCCGGGAGCACGAGCGCGAGCAACTCTCGTGCCGCTTCGGCCATCCCGTCCGCGCGGTCGTCGTCGCGATCCGTGAGGATTGTGGCGAGCGCCCCGGCGGCGTATGCCCCCCACGCTGTCGAGACGGTCCAGATCTTCTCGTGGTCCTGATTGCGCCGTCGCCAGTCGTCACCGTCGTACCGAACGAGTCCGGCAACCACACCACCGTCGGGATCGCGACGGAGTTCGTCGAGGAGCGTCGTGACGTGTGATACGAGCCGATCGAGGCGCTCGTCGTCGATGTCGCCGACGCGGGCGTACTCGCGATGGGCGCTGACGAGCGCGAACGTCGCCGAATCACACCGTTCGTCGAGTTCGCCGGCGGCGTGGTCCGGGCCGTACTCACGCAGCGCGAAGATCCCGCGCTCGTCGACCCAGAGATCGTCGAGGCCGGCAGAGACCGCCCCAGCCTGTTCGGCCGCTCGGTCGGCGAGCGCGCCGTCGGTCGCGGCGACCGCCGAATACGCTTCGAGGACGGTGGCTGCGGTGTGAGTGAACCGTCCGGTCATGTCCTCCCACGCGTTCTCGCCGGCGACCGGCCGGCCGTCGGCAGCGAGATCGTCGTCGAGCACGTTGAGCGCGCGTTCCAGCACGTCGTGGTGGTCGTTTCCGTCCCCGTGCGCCGCCAGATAGGCCACGACGCTCGCCGTCTGGTCGGCTTGATAGTCCGCGCGTTTGTCCGTCTCCAGCCGACCGTTGGCCCAGCCCGGTGCGAGCGTGCCGTCGAACGCCCAGACGCGATGGGGCCACGTCCCGTCGTCGAGCTGTGTTGCGGCGTAGGTCGCTGCGCTGCGGGCGTGCCAGTCGTCGAGCCCGAGGTCGAGCTGCCGATCGGCGTCGAGGAGGAACGACGATGTTTCGGCGTCGTCGCGAAACCACGAGTAGCCGTACCCCCCCGAATGGGCGTAGTACGGGTCGAACTCCGGGCCAGCGATCCGGAGCCCCGACTCCCCGGTGAGCGACGAGAGCACCCGGAGATCCGTCCCGATCGCGTCGGCGTGGCGGTGTTCGGTAGCGGTGAACGGAACGGTTCGTCGGTCGGCCACACGTTCGAGCGTGGCGGCGTCGTAGTCCGCTGCGGCCGTTCGAACCGCGTCGAGGGCGGCCTCACGCGATCGCTCCTCACGTCTCGTCAGCAGCGTCGCCACCGTCACTGTACCGTCCTCGGCCGGAAGAACACCGTAGATGTCGCCACCCAGTACGTCTTCCCCGGAGGTGTGCTCCTCGTCCTCCCGTGGATACGCGGAAGGTGTCCCGTCGAGGAGGGCTGCAAACCCGTCGAACCCGGAGCCACGGATCGTGTCGAACCCGGTGGCGCTCGCGAGGTAGTCGGTTTCGGCGGCGTGGTAGAGTTCGACCGCATCACCGTGGTGGAGCTGTCCAATGCGGGTGTCACGACCATCCGGGGCGAACCCGACGCCGGCGACCACGTCAAGCGGCTCGTTCGCCGCGCTCACGTCGACGTGTGTGACGTGGATTTCCTCAAGCGTGAGGTCGTACTGGGTTACCGTTCCATAGTCGGTCTCGTGATCGGTAACGACGAGTCCAGTGTCGCCCTCGTAGCGCTGGGTACTGCGCCGGGCGTCGAACCACGCCGGCTTGGCGTTCCCCTCAGCCGGCCGGACGCCGAACTGTGACCGGACGATGCCGGTCAGTCCCACGAGCGGGTAGCTGCAATCCCGTATCGATCCGTCCTCGTCGACGTGAACGAGCCGCCCATCGAAACCCGAAAACCGCCCGGTCGTCGTCCGTCGTTCGCCCGGGAACCGGGTGGCGTCGTCTCGGTGGCGTTTGTAATCGTCCAGCGCGTCGCGGAGATGCATTGACGTGAATGTCCTCCCCACGACGTAATAACTTTGGTGCAATTGTAGTTCAAACCTCTTCCACGACCGAAACGGTCAAACCCCTCGGTGGCGGCCCGTGTGAGTATGCACCACCCCGGACCACCGCGCTTTCTCCACGTCGGCGAGTCGGTCGAACTCGCACCCCGGAACCCCGATATGGCGGCGGAATATGTGTGGCGAATCGTCGACCAACCGCCCGAAAGCACTGTGACGATCGACGGCGGCGCGGTTGTCCACCTCGCGCCGGACGTTCCCGGTGTCTATCGCGTCGCACTCGACGCTCCCGACGGTGTTCACTTACAGACGGTGCGCGCATTCCCGGACCCCCGCCGCGAGGTGCGTTTCAGTGTGACCGCCGACGGCGTGGATGGCGATTTCGACGGTGTCGACCACGCCGCCGTGATCGGGAAGTTCAACGACTTCACGATGGGGACCCATCGGGCGGAGCGCACCGATGGGGGTGATCGTTCCGGTGAGCACGGTCGTACCGGCGGGCACGCGGGCGACGAGTGGTCCCTCGACGTGGCGCTCCCGCCGGGCACGCACGAGGCCATCTTCGCCTTCGACGACGCGTTCGAGCCGCATGCGACGACCGAAGTCACAGTCGAAGGTGCCGGCCGACCCCGCGTTCGTCTCGACGGACGGCGTGAAAGCGACGAGATCGTCGTGACCGCGACGGCCGACGCCGCCCCCGACGGAAGCGTGCCGAGCGTCGAGTTCCATCTCGACGACCGGGACGGCCTCACGCGCGATGCGGTCACCATCGACGGTGAGACGCTTCGAGCCCCTGCCGATGCACTCCCGGAGCTATCGCGCGTCCACGCCGTCGCCGTCGCCGAACGCCACAGCATTGCTGACACGCTGACGGTCCATGCCGAGCGAACCGGCGAACGGCCGCGCCCCATCTCCATTGACCGTCCCGCCGATCCGCCGGCGTGGGTTCACGACGCGACCATCTACGAAATTTTCGTCCGGGCGTTCGCCGGCGACACTGTTGACACCACGTTCGAAGCGATCGAACGACGAGTTCCCTATCTCGCATCGCTCGGCATCGACGCCGTCTGGCTCACACCGGTTTGTGAGAGCCCTACCCGCCACGGCTACCACATCACCGATCTGTTCGACACCGCCACGGATCTCGGCACCCGCGAGGAGTTCGCGTCGTTGGTCGATCGTCTCCACGACGCCGGCATCAGGGTGATCTTCGACCTCGTCATCAATCACACCTCCCGTGACCATCCGGCCTTTCAACTCCATCGAGCCGGCGTCCCCGAGTACGCCGATCACTACGAACGGGTGCCGGCCGAGCAGGACACCACGGGCGTCGACTGGGCTGGCGACGATGCGCCCGGCCACTACTTCACGTGGTCGAAGATTCCGAACCTGAACTACGACTCCCTCGCCGTCCGCGAGTGGATGCTCGATGTCGTCGATGAGTGGGAACCGCTCGCCGACGGGTTCCGGTGTGACGTGGCGTGGGGCGTCCCGCATGGCTTCTGGAAGGAGGTGCGCGAGCGTCTGAAAGCACACGACGACGAGTTTCTCCTGCTCGACGAGACCGTTCCGCGGGACGCCGCTTTCCGGGAGAACGAGTTCGACGTTCACTACGACACCGACCTGTACGCTGCGCTCCGTGAGATCGGCATCGGCGACGCACCGGCGAGCAGTCTGCTCGATGCGCTCGACGACTCGCGTCGCCACGGCTACCCCGACGAAGCGCTCCATCTGCGCTACGTCGAAAATCACGACGAGGACCGCTACGCGACCGACTGCAACGACGGCAGCCTGCGGCCCGCCGTGGCCGCGACGTTCACGCTCCCCGGCGTCCCCATGATCTACTACGGTCAGGAGCGTGGCGTCCCGGTGGATCGCGGCACGATGCGGTGGCACGACGGCGACGCCGACTTGACCGACTTCCATCGGCGGCTCGTCACGCTCCGCAACGAACACCCGGCACTCCGTGCCCCCGGCGTCGAGCCCGTTGCGTGTGACGTCCACACCGGCGATCCCGATCGTGTCGTCGCCTACGAACGCAGCACCGAGGACGAACGGCTGGTCGTCGTGCTGAACTTCGGCCCCGAATCGGCGATCGTGACGCCCGACCGAGCCGTCGAACACACCGATCCCTTCGGCGAGTGCGTGCGGACCGGGGACGGTATCCGGGTCGACGACATCGCTGTCCTGCCAACCACCGACCAAGGATGACGATACCTCCACCGCGTCGACGTACGCCACCACCGGATATTGTAAGTATCAGCCGCTGTGAGCGACCGCCATGAACGACCCCTCGATCGATCAGCTGTTACAACAGTTCGGCCTGTCGGACAAGGAGATCGACACGTATCTGGCGATCCTGGAACAGGGCGAAGCGAAGGCGAGCGTCATCGCCGACGTGGCGGACGTCTCCAAACGCCACGTCTACAGCGTCGCGGAAACGCTCGCCGATCGGGGATTCGTCGAGGTCAACGATCACGTCGTGCCGACGACGATCCGTGCATACCCGCCCGAGAGCGTCGTGGAAACCCTCGCCAACGGTCTCGAAAAGATGGAGCCGGCGCTCGAATCACGGTTCTCGCAGGCGGCTCCCCGCTCGGAGAGCTTCGCGGTCGTCAAATCGCGCGTCACCGTGCTCAAGCGCATCGCCGAACTGCTCGGCCGTGCGGAAGGGGAGGTGATGCTCGCGATCCCCCACCGACTGCTCGACGACGTCGCCACGGAGCTGCAGGCCGCGATCGAGCGCGACGTGCTCGTCGTGCTCCTCGTCACGGGCACGGATCCGGACGACGATCTTGACCTCGACGGACTGGCCTCGGTCGCCCGCGTATGGGATCAACCGACGCCGACGATACTCACCGTCGATCGGGAACTGGGGCTCGTCGCCCCGCCGGAAATGCTCTCGCGGGCGAACAACGCCGCGCAGGCCATCGTCTTTGCGCAGGAACAGCTCGGCCCGGTCATCGTGGGCTCGTTTCTCGGCAACTACTTCCCGATGGCCTCTGAGATATATACGGCCGACCCGGAACCGTTACCGACGACGTACCACGACTTTCGCCACGCGGTCTTGCAGGCTGCGCTCCACGTCCGCACCGGTGTTGCGGTCCGCGCACGTGTCATCGGTCGCTCCCTCCACGGCGAGGACGGCCCAACCGAACTCGATGGTCTCGTCGTAGATGTCCGACAATCACTGCTCGAACCCACGAACAGCTCGTTCCCGGTCGAGAACACACTCATCGTCGAGACCGATGACGGAACGTACAACGCCGGCGGACAAGGCGCGTTCGTCGAGGATTTCGAGGCGTCGACGGTGGAGCTCCAGTCCGTCTAACGGCTCCGTACTCGTGAGGAATCGGGATGGGCGCTGCAGGATGTGAACCGAGTAGAGACGGTCCGCTCGCTTCGCTCGCGGCTGCGTCTCTCCGGGTTCAAATCCTTCGTGGTATATCTCACACGCGCCGCTGTCGCGGCGCGATTCGATGGGCGCTGCAGGATTTGAACCACGGTCGTTTTGCTCACTCCGTTCGCTACACTCTCTGCTTCAAATCCTTCACGTTTCACTCGTCACTGCTCACTGTCGTTCGCAGGACGAGTGGGCGCTGCAGGATTTGAACCCGCGACAATTTGGTCCGAAGCCAAACACTCTGTCCAAACTGAGCTAAGCGCCCTCGAAATTCGATAGCAACGAGTCGCAGTTAAACCCCGCGATCGACGCGTTCCGCGCCCTTTATTCGCCAGCCCCCGAGACTCGGAGTCATGTCCGGCGAGCGCGTCCGTGGCTTGCTCGAACTCACGCGCCCGATCAACGCGGTCGCCGCGGGCGCGCTGACGTTTATTGGTGCGTTCGTCGTCGGCGGGCTGGGGAGTCAGAGGGCGGTGGCCGCGGCAGTGGGCGCAACCGTGCTCGCCGTGGCTGCAGGCAACACGATGAACGACTACTTCGACCGCGAGATCGACCGGATCAACCAGCCCGACCGGGCGATCCCGCGCGGCGCGGTCACGCCGCACGAGGCGCTCGCCTCCAGTATCGTGCTGTTCGCCGGTGCGGTTGGGTTCGCGCTCGTTCTCCCCCTGCTCGCGGTCGCGATCGCGGTCGTGAATCTCCTCGCGCTCGTCGCCTACACGGAGCTGTTCAAGGGACTGCCGGGCGTCGGCAACGCCGTTGTCGGCTATCTCGGCGGGAGCACCTTTCTGTTCGGTGCGGCGGCGGTCGGCCGGGTCACGGGTGCGGTCGTCGTGCTGTTCGCGCTAGCGGCGCTGTCGACCGTGGCCCGCGAGATCGTGAAGGACGTCGAGGATGTCGCCGGCGATCGCGAGGAGGGGTTGCAGACGCTTCCGATCGCCGTCGGCGAGCGTGCTGCGCTTGGCCTTGCTGTCGGCTTGCTCGCGGTCGCGCTGGTCGCCAGCCCGCTTCCCTATGTCCAGGCAACCTTCGGCTGGCCGTACCTCGTCGTGGTCGCGCTCGCTGACCTCGCCATGGGCTATGCTGCGGTCGAGAGTTTCGCTGACCCGACTGCCGGCCAGGAGCACCTGAGCTACGCGATGTTTCTCGCCGCCGCCGCGTTCGTCGTCGGCCGACTCGCGGTCGCGGTCTGAGCCGCTCACGACCACGCCGGCGGTGCGTTTTTGTTTGCGGATCGCCTCCGAACGGGTATGCCAGTGACTGACGACGACGAACTCCGCGAGATTCTGAACTTGGAGACGGTGGCTGTCGTTGGGTGTTCGTCCACGCGCGGCAAGGATGCCCACGAGATCCCGCGCTACCTCCGCGAGCACGGCTACGACGTGATCCCGATCAACCCCTACGCCGACGAAATCTTCGGCCGCGAGCCCGCCGACTCGCTCGCCGCCGTCGAGGAGGAAATCGACATCGTGGACGTGTTCCGTCCGAGCGACGAGGTGAGCGCGATCGTCGATAGGGCGCTCGACCGCGACGATGCACCCGTTATTTGGACGCAGCTCGGCATCCGCGACCGAACGGCGACTGACCAGGCCGAGGACGCCGGCCGGCAGGTCGTCGAGGGCAAATGCATAAAAGTCGAACACCAGCGGCTCTGTTGACGCGCCCTGAACGGCGTTGGACGACGAACTGAGCTACTGACTGGCTTCGGCGGTGTCGTCCGCGTCTCTCCTGTTGGTATCGCTTTCACCCGCACCGCTTTCGTCCGTTCCGGACTCGTTCACCCTGACCCCGTCTCCGGTCGAGGCGTCCGCGTTGGCGACTTCGTGATCGGGTTCGGCCTCCCGGATCGTCGCCTCGGCGACCTGCTCGTCAACGTCGACTCCCTGCTCTTGTGCGATGGCGTCGAGAACCGCGCGCTGTTCGTCGAGTTCGCGTTCGACCCGTTCGACGCGCTGGCTCGTGGCCTCGACGTGAGTTTTGACCTCGCTGACCTGTGTTCTGAGTTCGTCGACTTTCGTGTACAGCTTCTCGGCCATCTCGGTCACCGTCTGGAGTTTCTTGGCTGTGGTTCCGAGTCCCATATTCGGTCACTCGGGGCGGAGCTACGTGGCTTTTGTGCTCGACAGCGATCATGGAGGAGCGTCGAACGCGGCGATTAAGACGGTGCCGTTCGGAGTCGGGGTATGGACGGTACGCGGTCCGCCCCGCTGGTCGGCATCGTCGGCTGTCTCGCCGTGCTCGCCGCGCTCGTCGCCCCCTACCTCGTCGCCGACGCCGGGGCGGTTGGCGTCTACTACGATGCTGGAGCCGGGCCGACGCCGCTCGTCGCCGGCCTGTTCGGTGCCGTCGCGATCATCGTTCTCGCCGCGGGGCGTGCGGGCCGGACCGATCCGGCGACCGCTGCCGGCGTCAGTCTCGTCTTCGGGATCTGTATCGCGGGCCTCGCGATCGCGTGGGCCGTGACAGTCCCCGAGGCGGTCGTCTTTCAGCTCTCGCGGGCCGATCTCGTCACGTTCCACCGATGGGCGCTCACCGTGATCTCGCTCGTCGTTCCGATCGCCAGCGCGTGGTACACCCGTGCGCTCGGCGTGGTGTAGTTTGGTTTGGCGGTGCGGTGGCGGTCGCAGTGCGGCAGTTGCGGGCCTTGCGTCTGCGGTCGCACCGCGATCGAGAGCACAGGAAAATTTCGCTTTCCTGGTGGATGAAGGGCGAACGAACGAAGTGAGTGAGGGCTTCGGCGGTGCGGTTGCGGGGCGGTCGGCACAAGTGACTGTACCGCGAGTGAACGCAGTGAGCGAGCGGGCCGACGACTGACCGCAGGGAAGGAGGAGGCTTTTGATCGACATTTTGCAAGCGGCGGGCGGCGCGAACGTAGTGAAGCGCCGCCGGATGAGTGAACGGGGAGCATTGCGACCCGTGAGCAGGAGCGAGCGCTAGCGAAGCGACTGAGCGTAGCAAAAGGTCGGACGGCCCGGAATTGCCCGGCGTTCCGGCACGGGGAGACCCGCGTGCCTTCTCCACCCCGCGACCCGGCGAGCGACGGCTGTCCGGCGGTCCGCTGCTCACTTCCGTGCCTGACGGACTGCCGCCGGTCAACCGCGGCGAGTCGTCCCTGCGGACGAGGTGCCGCGGACCGCCGCCCCCGACGGACGAGGCTTCCACGTTGGCTTGCGAGGCCCGTGCCGGTCGGCACGGACGCATCCGGGATTCGGCCCCCGCTGAAGACCATATCGCGGGTGACGAGCAGGGCCTAACTGCCCGGCCTAGTCCGATTTCATCCTTGCCTGCTCGCCCATAAGGACTTTTCGACTCCCACCTTTTGCTACGCTCGGTCGCTTCGCTCCCTCGCTCGCAAAATGTGGATCAAAAGCCAGCGTCACCCCCTACGGGGGTTCCTCGGCCCGCTCGCTCACTCCGCGCTCACGGCTGCGCCGTTCGCGCAAGCCGCGGCGCTTCGCGCCGCGCATTTGCTCGCGGTGCTATTACTCGCCTACCGCAACCGCACCGCCGAAGCCCTCGGCTTGCTCGCTGCGCTCGCACCGAGACGTTCGCGCTGCTCGCGTCTCGCACGCCTCGCCCTTCATCCACCAGGAGAGTATGGCTGTCCCGAGCCTGCGGTCGCACCGCGACCACAGACGCCAAGACCGCACAGCAACCACATCGCCGCCGCACCGCGGCAGCCACGCCGCTACGCACGCCCAACCGCGACCCACCGAGCACCGACCCGATGTGGTTGGGTGAGTTACAAAACTTCGTTTCAGGGAACCGTTTTGTAGGTGTGCCAGTAACGCACGTACATGGCGGTCGAAGATACTGGCTACGTCGAGGTCGCATCGCTTGCCGAACTCGAAGACGAAGGGCAGACGGTCGTGAGCACCGACGGCCGACCGATCGCGCTCTTTCACCACGAGGGCGAGGTCTACGCCGTCGACAACCGGTGTCCACACATGGGGTTCCCGCTCACCCGCGGGACCGTCGAAGACGGCATCCTGACGTGTCACTGGCACCACGCGCGCTTCGAGCTGGAGGCGGGCGACACCTTCGACCTCTTCGCCGACGATGTCCAGACCTTCCCGACCGAGGTCAGCGACGGCGAGGTGTATCTCGACCCCCATCCCGAACCCGACGTGCCGCCCGCGACCCGACGGCGCAACCGCCTCGCCGACGGCCTCCAGGAGAACATCTCGCTCGTGATGGCGAAATCCGTCATCGGCTTGGACGAGTGCGGGACGCGCAGCGTCCCGAAAGACACGAGCGGTGAGCGAAGCGAGCCGCGAGTTGAGGGCGAGGGGTTCTACACGCCGCTCGAAACCGCGGTCAACTTCGGCACCCGGTATCGCGCGATGGGATGGGGCCGTGGCCTCACTACGCTCGGCTGCATGGCGAACCTCCACGATCACGTTGGCGGTCGGGACAAGCGCCGCGCGATGTTCATGGGCGTCCGCGAGGTCGCCGACGACTCCGCGGGCGAACCACCCCGCTTCCAGCAGTACGCTTTCGACAATCAAGACCTCTCGAAATCCCGTCTCAAGTCGTGGTTCCGGAACACCTGTGAGGTGCGCGATACCGACGGCGCGGAGCGGTGTCTGCTCACCGCGATCGACTCGCTTCCGCCCGAAGACGTTGCGGAGGTCGTCTTCGCCGCCGCGACCGATCACCGCTACATGAACACCGGCCACACGCTGGATTTCATCAACACGGCGCTCGAAACCACGGAGCGTCTCGGGTGGGACGAGCACGCTGAGAGTGCGCTCGCCGCGACGGTCGCTCAGATCACCGACGCGACCCGCTCGGAGGAGCTCTCGTCGTGGCGACAACCCGTCGATATCGCAAGCCTCTGCGCCGACGCGAACGACCTCCTGCCCGATCTCGTGGCTGCTGGCGAGGGCAAGGAGTGGGAACGCCCGGAGGGGTTCGTGGAGATGCTACTCGCCGATGACGCCGAGGCAATCATCGACGCGCTGACCGACGCGATCAAGTCGGGGGCAACGACGAGCAAGCTCGCGGACGCGGTTGCGCGTGCTGCCACGCGACGGGTGCTGTGGTTCGCCACGAACAACGAGTTCAACGACTGGAACACCGTCCATCACACGTTCACCTACGCGAACGCGGTCCACCGCGCGACCCGAAAGACCGACGCGACCGAACTCTACCGGGCGTGTTTCGACGGCGCAATGAGCGTCTATCTCGACCGATTCCTCAACTCGCCGCGTGCGCCGGTGCCCGATCCCGGCGAGTCGGACCGCGACCCGAGCGACGTTCGCGCCGACCTGCTCGACGCCTTCGACGAACAGGGTCAGGTGAATCGTGCGGCAACGCTCGTGAGCGAGCACTTCGACGCGGGTGGCGACCCCGCCGACCTGAAGCGCACCCTCGGCCGGGGGCTGCTCCGCGAGGACGCTGACTTCCACACCCTCCAGAACGTGGAGGGCGCGTTTGGTCGGTTCGAGGTCGTCGGTGACGAAGCAGAACAGCGGACGGCGCTGATGGCGTGTGCGCGCTACATGGCCGCGCACTTCCCGACGCGGCGCTCGAACGAACAGACCTTTTCGATCGCAACCCGACTCCACCGCGGCGAGCGCCTCCACGAGGTGGAGTAAATTCTGTCGGCTAGAACCGTTTATCGCTGGATGCGGTGGCGTGCGGGAGCGCCGAAGGCGCGACTCGCGCGAGGGATGAGTGAGTGACGTGAACGAAGTGAGCAAACGAGGAAATCGGCTGGGGAGGGAGTGGCCTGCGGTCTCTCATTTGTGTCGCGATCCGTTGTCAACGAGTTGGCTGCCAACACCGAGTTTCATACAGCCATTTCAGCCACCTTGACCGACCTTAGAACGGAACGTCAGCAGTTATCCCGGCAGGAAGACGTTGAGAACCGCAACGACGATCCCAGCAAGTCTCATACGAATGCCCGCAACGTACCACCGCTGCCGGGAGATGGAAGCCATGTACGCCCCAAACGTGAACAGGATGCCGACAGCCATGGCGACCGAGGCTAGTGTGGCCTGGTACAGCGTGAACGCCGCCCCCTCGAACAGAAACGGGGATAGCGGCACCACGAGCCCGGGCAACGGCCCCAGACCGCCCATCAACGCGTTGACGATCTGACCGCTCATATTCTCGCGCTCGACCCGCGTGTCGCTCAGATCGGTGAGCATTGCGTTCTCGGTCTCCTGAATCTCGGCGCGCATTTCGGCGCGTTCGATCTCCCAGACGCTCCACACACCGGAGGTGGTGAGATCGACGGCTACGCCGAGCCCTATGACAAGAATGTACTGGTGGGACTGGGCTCTCACCCGGGAGGCCCCGGCTTAGGAGGACGGGTTCTCGTCTTCGTCGTCTACGTCCTCGAAGTCCGCGTCGACGTACTCCTCGTCGTCGCCGTCGCCATCCGCACCGTCGCCGCCCATGTCACCCATGCCGCCGGGTCCTGCACCGCCAGGCCCGCCCGCTGCACCGCCGGGGCCAGCGCCCGCGCCGCCGGCACCGCCCGCAGCCTGCTGGGCGGCCTCCTGCTGTTGGTACATCTGCTTGCCGATTTCCTGAAGTTCGGTCGAGAGCTCCTCGGTGGCCTCGGTGAGCTCCTCGGTCGTGGCGTCCTCGTCCTCCAGCACGTCCTCAACGTCGCCGACCGCATCCTCGATGTCCGCGCGGAGATCGTCGTCGACCTCCTCCTCGTTCTCTTCGAGAAGCGAGTTCGCGCGCTGGACCGCGCTCTCGGCGTCGTTGCGCGCCTCGATGCGCTCGCGGCGCTCCTCGTCCTCCTCGGCGTACTCCTCGGCTTCGTCCTGCATCCGGTCGATCTCGTCGTCCGAGAGGCCCGCGCCACCCTCGATCGTGATGTCCTCCTTGTTGCCCGAGCCCTGGTCCTCGGCCTCGACGTTCACGATCCCGTTCTCGTCGATGTTGAACGTCACCTCGATCTGCGGGGTATTGGCGGGCGCGGGCGGGATGCCCGAAAGCTGGAACTCGCCCAGCAGCTCGTTCTCGTTGGCGATCTCGCGCTCGCCCTGGAAGACTCGGACCTGGACCTGGGTCTGGTTCGCCGCCGCGGTCGTGAAGATTTTCGATTCCTCGGTGGGAATCGTGGTGTTTTTGTGGATCAGAGGCTCGAGGAGCCGGCCTTTAACTCGGATTCCGA
>Ga0136574_100327_pt1 | contig 17106 bp, 19 predicted proteins | sample AntDeeMetagen134_FD_101383 | JGI IMG/M metagenome (GOLD analysis project Ga0136574, IMG submission 101383) | Saline lake microbial communities from Deep lake, Antarctica - Metagenome #134 | ecosystem: Environmental > Aquatic > Non-marine Saline and Alkaline > Saline | place: Antarctica: Deep lake...
ACCGCCTACGTCCTGATCGATGGCAACAACATGGAGCCTGGCCTCCGCGATGCGATCGTCGACGCCCTCCCCGTCGACACCGCCGAAGTGCTCACGACCGATACCCACGTGGTGAACACCGTGAGTTCGACCAACCAGGTCGGCGGTGCGATCGACGGCGACGAGCTCACGGCCCGGATCGAAACCCTCGTCAGTGACGCACTCGCCGACCGCGAACCCGTCGAAGCCGGGATGGCGACCGAACGCGCCCGCGTCACGGTGTTCGGCAACGATCGGACCGAGGCGCTCGCCAGCCACGCCAACGCCATGATCGGGATGGGTGGCGCGCTCGCCGCCGCCCTCGTCCTCGCGCTGATGTCGGTGAGCGTGTTGCTGTTTTTCGCTGCCTAGAACCCACTTTTTTACTTCGTCGGGTGGCCTTCCTGCGGTCGACCACCGCTCCTCACAAAAACCTGGACTAAAAACACCCGCTCGCTCCCTGCGGTCGCTCGCGGTGGGATTGCTGGCGCTTTCCGCGACCGCTCCGCACAGCACTGCAGAAGCCCTCGGCCGCGAGGTGCGAGCGAAGCGAGGACCTCGGAACGAGCGAGCGGCGAAGCCGCGAGCACCTCGCCCTTCATCCGCCAGGAACCGCAACCGCTACGCACCGCACCGCGACCCGCCACCGCCTCCGCACCGCGCTCTTACTCCGCTGCGAACAGCTCGTCGACCGCCGACTCCGCCGCTGCGATCGCGTTCTCGACGACTGCTTCGGGGTCGGGGTCCGTTCCGTCGGCCGGATTCAGATAGATGTCGATGTCGAGGATGCCGTCCTCGAATTCGACAGTGATGTCGAGGTCGCGGACTGCCGATCGCTTGTACCGCGAGAAGATCATACCTTCGGCGGCCTCGCTGGCCGTCGTTACCACCTCGTCGTCGGTCGGCATCTACCCGCCCGCACCGGGACCGCCGGGGCCCATGCCGCCCGCCGGGCCGGGACCGCCGCCGCCGCCACCGCCACCGCTCAGCATCTGCTGGAGCTCGCTCTGGAGGCTCTCGAACTCCTCCTGCACGCGCTCTTCCTGTTTTCCGAGCGTCTCGACGCGGACTTCGAGACTGGAGACCTTGTCGTCGAGGTCCTCCTCGGCCTCGTCGTAGTCGGTCTCGATCAGGAGCTCGCCGACCTCGCGGTACATCGTGGTGTCGCCCTCGATGTCGTCGAGCTCGTCGAGTGCAGTCTGGGACTCGGTGAGCTGAGTCTCGGCCTGCTGTTTCTGGGCAGCGACCTGCTGGGCGCTCTCTTGGAGGTCTTGAAGCTCCTCGATTTTCTCCTGGGCTTCCGGCGGCAGGTTTCCTTGCATACCCGTCACCTCGTCGGCCGGAGGGAAAAACCCCCGCTTCTCTCTCGATCAGTCCTCGCTCGACACGGCTGCTCCGGACGTCCCGACCGCCCCGGATACCGCACACCGCTCCGCTACCGCCGCCAGCGACAGCCACGTGTTCTGGCCGGCCCGAAGTGCGACGAGATCCGCGGCCTCGATCGTGATATCCACTGACTCCCCATCGCGCGTGAGGCTCGCCCGCGTGCGATCACCCTCGATGTCGTCGATCTCGGGGCGAAGGCTCGCCGCGACGGTCATCGCTCGCGCGGCACTGTCGTACTCGAACGTGAGAAGGGTTTCGTGGCGCTCAGTCACTACTCGACGGTGATCTCTTTGACATCGCGGCTGCGCTCTTTCAGCAGCACGCGGTGGCCACAGTACGGACACCGCACGCCGCCGTAGTCGTCGAGTTCGACATCACGCTTGCACCGCGAGCACTTGTATGTCATTCGTCCTCGCTACCCTCGTCGGCGAGTGCGGCCCGAATCGAGCGCTCGACGGTCTGCCCGCCGGGCGTCTCGGGCTGGTAGGCCCCGCCGGCGAAGGTGTGGCCACATTTCCCACACTCCCAGATTCCCGTGTCGGTTCGGTCGACGGCGTCCTTGCCGCACTCGGGACAGCCGTGATCCTCGTTCATCTTGGCCTCGATCTCGGCGACGCGTCGACGCGAGACGCGGCCGTAGCGTGCGCCGAACCGGCCCGCACTCCCGACTTCCTGATTACCCATGGTAACGCCGCTACGGCGACGACCGAGTAAAACCCTTCGTGTTCGTTCGCGCTCGTCACTCCCGAAGACCGGCATCGGTGAGCCCACGATTCAGGTCCTCGCGCACCCGCTCACCCTGATCGCGGTCGGCGGCGGTCGTCACCACTTGGATCTCCTGAACGCTCGACCCGTCCCGAAGAAGGAGGCGGACGTTGCCATTTTCATCGGCCCGGGTCGCTTTCGCACGGACGCCCGTCCGCGACCCGCGCCCGCCGGCGTCGATCGGTCCTGGAATCACCTTCTTGACGTGTGGATGATCGGCCGCGACGCTGACCGTATCCCGACCCGTGCGGCCGCCGACGAGCGTCGAGTGCGCCCCACCGAGTTTCTCGCGCGGCGGCGTCTCGACCACCGCGAGCGCGGGTTCATCGGCGCGTTCGAGCACTGTCGCCACCGGATCGTCGCCGGGATCGGCGATCCGTCGGAGATCGTAGTGAAGCCCCGCACGCACCGCGCGGAGCACCTCGCGGTCGCCGGTGGCGTAGACGGCCTCGGGGCGTTTGCGGTGGACTTCGTCGGCGACTCTTCCAGCGAAGTTTCGCAACTCGCGTGGCCGGTCCTCGCCGGTCTCCTCGATGGTCGTCACCGTCCACGTGCCGATGCGCTCGCCGTCGGCGAGGCTGGTGGCGGTAGCGCGCTCGCGCCCACAGTCGAGGACGATAGAATCGACGCTCGCGGTCCGACAGGTCAGGCAGAAATCACCCGCCCGGTCGAGTCGCGCGCCACACCGGCCACACTCCATATGCGGGATTCGGCGACGCGGCGGATAAACCGGTTGATCTCGTCGAGAGCAACAGCAAAACACTCAGTTCGACATCAAAGACTCATCGAGAGGGTCCGATCAATCAAGAACGGCTCGCTACCGCCATCCAACCCACCGAATAACCGTCAATGATCCACAATACAGTCCGCAGCGATGGAGCTACCCTTGAGACACGCGACAGTACCGAGTCCCGGCCACGTCGTGTCTCCGGCTAGATAAAAACCGTCGATTCCGATATCCTGCGGAACGGCGTTTTGGTTGGTGTTTTCCACCGTTTGTCGATATCCCCCTATTGCGCCTCTGGGTCTGTTCGTGAACGCTTCATACGTGACGGGGGTTCCGATCTCGTACACCACCGGGTCCGTCGCGAGATCGGAATACACCGTTCGAGTCGCCGAGAGCAATCGCTCGCCCATCGCTTTTTTCTTCCGCTCGTACGCCGCTTCGTCAAGACCTTGCCAGGGTTCGACATCACAATGAGTGGACAGTATGACCGCACGGTGTCCTTCCGGGGCGCTTATGCTGTCCTCCGATGCTGAAACGGAGACGAACATGTTGTTCCCGTTTCCCAGTGGTTCGTCGTAGTCCAGCAGTATTTGATGATGGGTGATCTCACGGTCAGCGACTTCCTTCTCCGGTACGCCGAGAAACACGACGACTGCACCGCCCTCGTGTTCTCGCAGCATGGCGACATGATCGTCCAGTCGTTCCCCGACGATGGATGGAGCGATTTTCTTCGTCAGATTGATCGGAATCGCGCTCACCACCTGGTTTGCCCGATACTGACCACGATCCGTGCTGATACGGAAATCCCCGCTACTACCTCGTATCTCGGCGACCGTTTGGCCCGTTTCGACTGTCCCACCTATCTCGGTGTATTGCTCCTCAAATGCTCGCCAGAACCCGTACATACCGCCCTTCGCCCGTCCGAGTCCTGCCTTTCGGATGGTGATGCCGAGTATCGCGCTGGGGAGAGGAGCCTCCTCAAGGGTCGAATGAACGGTATCTTCCACCAGCATGGCGATCATCGTGCGAAGCGCCACGTCGTCGTACACGTCGAACTTCGTGAGGGCGTCTTTCATCGTCCACCGGAGATATCTGACCAGCGACAAATCTTCCATCCCCACCGCCCACCCGTTTCTGAGTACGTCCCTGATACTCTGAATCGGCAGCTTCACATCGTTTCTAGTGATCTCCCAGAGCGTAGCGGACATCCGGTCGAGGAATCGATAGAACCGCCGATGGTTCTCGTCGTCGCCGAACGTTTCCCGCAGTTCGCGGCTCCATTTTTGCTGGTCGTGATATAGCGTCACTCTCCGGTCAGGCAGCCACAGGTCGTAGGCGTCCTGAACGTCGATTTCCGGTGGTTCTACACCGATTCGGTCCAGCACGTCTCCTCCGATTCCTCCCGAACGGAAATCCACGAGCGTCGTCGCGCCGACGTCGAACGCAAACCCGTCCTGCCGATAGTATCCTGCACACCCGCCGACCTGATCGTGTTGTTCTAATACTACCGTAGCGAGTCCCTCGGACTGCGCCAGTGCCGCAGTAGTCATGCCAGCGATACCGCCCCCGACAACTGCGACATCGAACTGTTGGGTGGCCATCTGTCACCTGATAGGTATCCCTGTGGTTGCCACCATTTGTCGCTTGTGCATATGTCTTGGATACAACAACTCAAACTTCGGATTCATCGGGAACAGCGCCACTCACCCGAGATCGACGGGATCGACCTTCAGATACTCCCTGAGGAGGACGGTCGCATACGAGCCCTTCGGGAGACTGAAATCGAACGTGAGGGGCTCGCGTTCGATCCCTAAATCGCACTCGACGAGCACCGCGCGGCGAGTCCCCGATGAGTGAAAGGCTCCGGGGAGATCGAAGTCGGCGGGAACGATCCCGGCCTCGTCGAGCACCCTGCGCTCGATCTCGCCTGGTTCGCCCGTTCCGAGTTCGGTCTCGGTGCCCACGAGCGGCGCGGTGACGAACGCCCGGCCGCGCGCCGCGTGGCGGTTCACGGTGTCGACTCGGTCGGCGGTGACGCGCTGGCTCCGGTCTGGATCGGGGACGCGAAGTTCGTCGGGTGCGTCCGGATCGGTGAAACAGACGACATCGCCCGCGACCGCGCGGCCGAACGGCAGGCCGCGGTCGAGACGCTCGGAAAGAATGCGGTTGAAGAGGAATGACTGCGCGGCGTTGACGAACAGCCGCTGGAGGTTGGTCGGAACGGCTTCGAGCGCCGCCCGGAAGTCCTCCCGACTCTGCGCATCGTTCTCGACGAGGCGGTGGGCCATCGAGCGCTCGAACCCGAGCCGGTTCGGGAGTCGTTCCAGCGCTGCTTCCCAGCCGTCGGATCGGGCGTTCAGTCCCGTTTCGGCTCCCGGCTCTCCGTCGTCGGCTCGCAGCTCCCGATCGACGAATGCCCGCGCTTCACGGGTGTCGTCGGGCTCGGTCGGGTACGGGTTGCCGACGTAGGCGAGCACCGCGCCCGCCCAGTTCCCGCGGACGATTTCGAGGCCGACCTCGTGAGTCACGGGCCGAAGCGAGCCGAAGCGCTGCTGGCCGAAGTAGTTCGGGACGCCGACCGTCACGCCGTCCTGGGAGAGCGGTTCAGCATCGCTATCCCCGCTCTCACCCCCACCCTCACCGCCGCCGAACGCCCGGAGATCGTCGGTGATCGGCGTTACGGGTCCGGAATCGGCATCGCGGACGACGATCTCAAAGGCGTTGCCGGCGAGATCGCCGAACCGGAGCGCGCGCCCCGACCGACCGACGATCACGAGATCGACATCGTCGAGCCCCGCCGCCGCGCTGGCGAGCGCATCCCGACCGACGCCTCCGACCGAGAACAGCTGGGTACTCACGGCGCGCTTGTCCTTCGTGCCTGCCCACGCGACGCGCTCGCGGCTGATCTCGAGGGTGTTCGAAAGCGCGCCCGCGAAGCCGTTGGTGTCCCAGTTCTCGAGCGTCGCCCGAAACACGAGATGGGGGTACGCGTCGGGATCGGCGTCGATCGGCTCGAACCCCGAGCGCTCGATCTCGCGCACCCGGAAATCCGCGGGGCGCGCCCGAAGCCGTCCGTCAGTGCCGTCGGCGTCGCTGATGTAGTGGCTGATTCCGACCGCTTGCTCGGTGGGGTGGGCCTCGCGCATCAGTCGATCACCCGTCCGTGCGGGGCGGCGCTGGCAGTCACGGGGAATGCGCTCACAGCGCCGCCGCGATTTCGTCGAGGGCGTCCGTGTCCGCGAAGACGACGACGTGATCGCCGACTTGGACCACGGTGCCGCCCCGCGGTGTCGTGAGCGAGCCGTCACGGACGATCGCGCCGATCACGAACCCGTCGGGGAGATCGTGGGCCGCGTCCTCGATCGCCTCGCCTGCGAGCGCGCTCCCCTGCTCGACGGTGATTTCGAGGACTTCGGCGCTGTCGCGTTCGAGGATCGCGGCCTCGTCGGTGTGTGCTCTGGTCGCACGGGTGATCTCCTCGGCGACCACCGTGTGGGGCTGGACCGTCACGTCGACGCCGGCAGCCTCGAACAGATCGACGAACTCGCGCTCGCCGACCATGCTGGCGGTGTACGCCGCCCCGATGCGGCGGGCGAGCAGCGAGACGAGGTAGTTGGTCTCGTCGTCGAGCGTTCCCACGACCAGCTCCGCATCGCCGACGCCCGCCTCGCGGAGGAACGCGGCCGATGTCGCTTCGCCTTCCTCGACCGGAACGTTCGACAGCCGCTCGTCGCAGTCGGCAGCGCACTCGGGGTCGTGTTCGATCACCCGCGGCGCGTACCCGTTCTCGGCGAACAGCTCGGCGGTTCGGCAGCCGATCTCGTCGCCACCGATGACGACCACGTCGTCGTCCGGTTCGAGCGCCGCCGGCGAGAGCGTCGTGGCGAACCGCCGCACGCTCGACGGGCTCCCGATGACGACCACGCGATCGCCGGGTTCGATGACGGTCTCGCCGGTCGGAACGAGCACCTCGTCGTCCCGGAGGACGCCCGCGAACGTCAGCGACGGGAACCGATCGGCGTCCGCGACGCGCTCGCCAGCGATCTCGTGGTCGGCGTCGATCTCGAACTCCGCCATCACCACCTGCTCGTCGACGAACGTGTCGGTGGCGAGCGCTCCCGGCAGCGCCACCGTTCGGACCAGTGCCGCCGCGGTCAGACGGTCGACACACAGCATCCGATCCACGCCGAAGGCGTCGTCGAACTCCTGCCAGGTATCGAAGAGATCGCCGGATTTCACCCGTGCGATCGTGAACGCGTCGGTGACGTTCGCCGCCGCACCACAGACCATGACGTTCACCGCGTCGTCGTCCGTGCTGGCGATCACGATATCGGCCTCACGGATGTCGGCCGTTTCGAGGGTTTCGAGCGACCGGCCGTCGCCCTCGACGCCACCCACGTCGAGCGACGCTGTGAGCGACTCGACTCGATCCGGGTCCGTATCGACCACGCTGAGTTCGTGTGTGTCGGCGAGGTCCTGTGCGATATGCGTCCCAACGTCGCCCGCACCGACGACGACTACGCGCATCGGCGAATCCTCCTCATGGCGGGCGTTCCGACGGGTGTCAGTAAGTGTGTTGTGGTCGGCCCAATGCCTCAATTTCGTCCCGTCAGTGAGATTTCTCGATTGAAGGCGGTGGCGCGCGGTGAATCCGGCCGAAGGCCGGAGAGCGCGCGAGGGATGAGTGAGCGACCTGAGGGAGCGAACGAATCGGTTGGGGAGGCGTGTGGCCGTTGCGAGGCGGTTGCGGAAGTGTGAATGATCGTACCGCGAGCGAGCGCGGATCGTGAGTGAGCGGGCCGAGGAATCCCCGAGCGAAGCGAGGGGGTGACGACGGCTTTTGATCCACATTTTGCCAGCGAGTGAGCGACCGTAGAGAGCGACTGAGCGCAGCAAAAGGTGGGTGTTCAGTACAAGGAGAGATCGCCCGTGATGCGATCGATAGCGCTCTCCTCGCCTGGCCCGACTGCGAGCGCGGTCACCGTGCCGGGGTCGACCTGCGTGTGGCCCGCATCGCGGACGATGGCATGGGGGAGGCCCTCGCGCTCGGCCCGGTCGGCGAGAGAGAACAGCGTTCGCTCGCCGTCACCTTTGAGAACGACTTTCTTCTGCCCCGACCCTTTCCACTCGTTTCGCGTGCGCGAGCCGGTGTCCTCGTAGGCCGACAGCGAGGCGTGGGCGACTTGGGCGGCGAGCTTCCCCCGGCCCATCCCCAGATCCGTGCGCGCGACGATGGCCTGTTTCATGGTGCGTACGGAGACAGCGATGGATATAGGACTGGCTACTTGGTGGCGGTCACGTCTCCGTCTCTTTCTCGCCAGCCAGGTCCACAGGAGTCGAGGCTCCGCGGTCAGGGCGAGCCGACTCGAGCTGGTGGATGATCCGGCAGCGCTCCTCAGACGTACATATTCGAGAAGCTCACGCCGCCGTCCCCGACGTCGATGTAGACGATCCGCGCGGCCGCGGCCGATGGGTCGTCGAGCTCCCACTCGTGGGTGGCGCTCGTCCCGTCGTCGAGCGTGGCCGTGATCCGATACGTGCCGGCCTCGTCGAGCGGCAGGTCCCATTCCATCGACTCGCCCGCTGGAACGGTGGGACGCCGATCGAACAGGGGTTCCTCCCCATTCTTCTCGACCACGACACGAATCGTGTGAGGGTCGTCGCCAACGTTGGTGATCCCGATGTCGGCCCCGGCGGACGCCGTCCCGACCGGGGTGCTGGGCGTCATGGTGGGCGTCGATGGAGTTGTCTCCGTCCGAGTCGAGCTCGACGACTGTTCGGGGACAGTTTGTCCTACTGCCGCCGCCGCGGAGAGCGTGTGATCGTTCGATATCCGGACGACGAGTGTCGTCGTCACCGACTGCGATTCGTTACCGACATGGATTCGGTCCTGGTAGCGGTACGTTCCTTCCGGAAGACACGGCCCCGAGTCGCCGCGGGTGTACACGTCGAACGTCTCGCGGAGCGACCCGTCCGGCTCGATCGTGCGCCATTCCAGAATGGCTTGATAAGCGAGTTTTTCGTTCGATACCAGCCGCCAGCAACCGTCGATCAGTCGCGTTTCCCCTGGAACCTTCACGCCGGGATCCTCTGGGATCACAACGACGTTAGTGGCCCACGCGAGATCAGGGCCTCCGCCACCAGTAAGCAACGTCGGGCCGAGACCGACGCGAACGGGTTCGGGTCCGGTGTTTTCTAGTTGGGCCTCGATGCGAGCGGGCGCTTTCGAGGACGGTTGCTCGACGACGCCGGCAGCGAACGAAAGCGATCGAGGATTTCCCATTGTCACCGTTTGGTTATCCCCGGACGCCGCTGTCGTCTCGTCCGATTTCCCCGAGTTCGTCCCCGATTCGGACCCCGTCGACGAAGCGCAGCCAGTCGTCCCGACGACGGCGACGCTACCCAGGGTGGCGAGGAGGGAACGACGCTCGATGCGCATGGCCACATATCAGTTAGAATCGATAAGTGCTTTCGGGTGACCAACCCGAGGACGCCACCCTCGTGTGAAGTCCACTACGGCGACGGCCGAAACGAAAGTCGTCAGTCCGCGCCGGCTGGATCGTCCGCTTCCTCATCTGCCTCGGCCTCCGTCTCGGAGGAGTCGGCCGCGGGAACGTCGTCGCGCGCCGACCGCGGGTTTGTCCCGACATCCTCGCCGAGCGACACCGTGGGCGTGAGTCGCTCGCCACGGACGAGTTCGGGAAGCACGATCCGGACGAGTTCGAGGATCGCGATGAACACGATCGGGAGCAGGAAGAAGCCGTACCAGCCGAACAGGATCGGCCCCAGCAGATACGCGAACATCATCACCAGCATGTCGAGCTGTCGGCCGGTGATGTACGGCTGGAGGAAGGTCTGGGGGAGGATGTCGAGCACGAGGAAGTAGATGACGAGGGCCCCGGCAACGAACGCGAGCGCGCCGCTGCCACCAGCTTGGAGCGCCTGAAGCCCGAGATACGCCACGACAGGAAGGTAGATCACCTTGCCGACCACGACCGGGATGAGGCTGGCGACGCCGGTCAGCACCGCAAGCACGAGGACCATCGGGACGTGGAGGCTCCCCGGCGCGAGGAGGTTCGTCGCCTCGTAGGCAACCGCCGCGATGACCGCCATGGTGAGCACGAACAGGAGATTACCGAAAAACACCGATTCGAGGTCCTCGTCGAGCGCCGCGGCGTAGGCGTACGCGACCGTGTCCCGGCCGCCGAACAGCGCTTCGAGTCCGCCACCGAGCCGGTCGTCGTTCTGGAGCAGAAAAAACGACAGCGTGAGCGCGAGCCCGATGAGGACGAGCCCGCCGGCGATCGCACTGAACGCCTGCGCGCCCACACTCGCTACCGTCCCAGCGACCTGCTCGGGCTGGCTGACGACCTGCGTCGGGTTCTGGAGCAGGGTTCGCGCCGTTTCCGCCTGCTCGGCCGGGAGCACGCTCAGATCGATGAGCCCGCCGACGGCACCGCCACCGCTCGCCCCGACGGCCCCCTGAAGCTGCTGGAAGACGTTGAACCCCGCATACGCGATGAGCAGCAGGATCGGCACCACGATCAGCAGGACCGTCGCACCCGCCGCGATCGCGTCGGAGTCGATCCGACGGGCGAGGCGACGACAGATCGGCCGGGTCGCGTAGTAGCCGAACACACCGAGCACCACCATACCGATGAACGAGTACGCGACAAAGCCCGCGATGGCGGCGAGGCCGAGGACGAACGCCCACCAGCCGATCCGGGTGCGATCGGTCGGCGCGCCGGATCTGGAAGCACCCATTCTTCCTGACCGTACAGCTACCCGACGGGAAACGGTTGTGCTTGCACAGCCTCGACGGGAAGGTTTAGGCCGCTGCCGCCGTCCATACCGAGCATGATCCTCTCGGACGCGGACATCCACCGCCGGCTCGACGAGGGCAGCCTCGTCGTCGAGCCCCTCACCGACCCCGATCTCCAAGTGCAGCCCGCGAGCGTCGACCTCAGGCTGGGACGGGAGTTCCTCGAATTCCAGCGCACCAATATCCCGTGCATCCATCCCGACTCCGAGCACGAAGTCGAGGAGTACGTCACCGAAACCAACGTCGACGACGGCGACGAGTTCATCCTCCACCCCGGCGACTTCGTTCTTGGTACCACTGTCGAGCGCGTCGAGGTCCCCGACGATCTGATCGCGCGGGTCGAGGGCCGGTCGTCGCTCGGGCGGCTCGCGGTCGTGATCCACGCCACCGCAGGGATCGTCGACCCAGGCTACCGGGGCCAGGTCACGCTCGAACTCTCGAATCTGGGGACTGCGCCCGTGGCGCTCACCCCCGGAATGAGAATCTCGCAGGTGATCTTCACCGAGCTCAAAACCCCCGCCGACCGGCCCTACGGCACGGAGCGCGACTCGAAATACCAGGACCAAACTGGCCCGCAGGCCTCCCGGATCGGCGGCGACGACGAGTTCGGCGGCCACCAGACCGCCCGCGATCCACCCCACGATTCCAGGGACCGAAACGGCCCGGACGACGCGCGCGAGGGAGGCGATGATCGATGAAGTTCGTCGAGGAACTCGTCGTCGAGGAGTTCCTGCCGACCTTCCGCTCGATGCTCGCCGAACGGCTGCGCGAACGCGATCTCACCCAGAGCGAAGTCGCGTCGATCCTCGGCATCAGCCAATCCGCAGTCTCGAAGTACGCCCACGGCGAGGTGGCGCGGAACGACACAGTTCTGGAGGACGAGAGGGTGCGCGATCTCGCCGACGAGCTCGCCGACGGGCTCGCGACCGGCGATCTCGCACCGGTGGGTGCGCTGGTTGAGATCGAGGTGCTGATCCGGCGGCTCGAACGCGGCGACCTGCTTGCGCGGCTCCACGAGGATCGGGTGCCCGGACTCGCCGAGAACGGGGGCTACGATGTCCACGATCCCGACGGAGCGCTCCGGGCGGCCGAACGCACCCGATCGTCGGTCCGGCGCGGGCTCCGCACTCTCGAAACTACCAGCGGTTTTGCGGGACTCATCCCGAACGTCGGGGCGAATCTCGTCGAGTGTACCTCCGACGCCGAGGGGGTCGACGACGTGGCGGGCGTCCCCGGACGGATTTTCGACGTGAAGGGTCGGACCACGGTGCCGGGTGAGCCCGAGTTCGGCGTCTCGGGCCACGTCGCGAACGTGTTGCTCGCCGCGCGCGCGAACGGTTCGGACGCCCGCGCTGCACTCAACCTCCGGTACGACGACGCCCTCCGCGACCGACTCGGCTCGCTCGGGCTCGAAACCATCGAGTTCGACGGCAAAACGGACACCGAATTGTCCATCGAAAGCGTCGCGGTCACCGAGGCGGACGTGCTCTACCAGACCGGCGCGATGGGGATCGAGCCGATCACGTACCTGCTCGCGCCGAGCGCCGAGGCCGCCGCCGAGCGCGTGCGCGATCTCGTCTGACCTGGATCGACGATGGCTGACGATGTTTCGACGGCACAGGGGTTCTACGGCCGGTGGGCGCGGCTCTACGATCGAATCGCCACGTTCCCCGGCGTCGGTTCGTGGCGCGAGGAGGCCACCCGGAGCCTCGATCTCTCTGCGGGTGACACCGTGATCGAAATGGGCTGTGGAACGGGCGCGAACCTGCCGTATCTCCGTGAGCGAGTCGGTGCGGGCGGGACGGTCGTTGGCGTCGATTTCACCCGAGGGATGCTCGATCGGGCGGCCACCCGCGTCGCACGCGAGGGCTGGACGAACGTCCATCTCGTCCACGCCGACGCCACCGCGCCGCCAGTCACGGGGCCCGTGGATGCGGTGCTTGCGAGTTTCGTCGTCGGGATGCTCGACGACCCGGCGCATGCGGTCGCGGACTGGCTCGATCTCGTGGAACCTGGCGGCCGACTCGCGCTGCTCGACGCCGCACGGAGCTCACAGGCAAAGGCGCGACCGTTCGACGCCGCGTTCCGACTGTTCGTCGTCGCGAGTACGCCGCCAACCACCCAGTTGCGCTACGAGAACCCGCCGTGGGAGCTGCTCGACGAACGTATCGCGGCCGCGCGACGGCCGCTCATCGATCGAACGGTCGATCGTACCGACGAGACATTCGGGTTGGGGTTCGTTCGGCTGTCGAGTGGTCGACTACCCGTGGAACCCACATCGGAGCGCTGATCGTAGCGAGCACCGCGGGTATCGCCGTCACGAGACGATCGTCGAGTTCACTGTCTCCTGCGTGCCAGGCGGGCGGGGGTCACCCGAAAGGGTTTGTCATCGTTGGGCCAACGATCGCGCAATGGTCGACGCCCGCGAGTACCACGAGCGGACGAAGCACTCGCCGCGCAAACTGCGCGCGGACGACTTCGAACTCGATTTCTCGAACCGGCCGCAGCCGTCGAAGGAGTACGTCGACCTCCCAGGGCGCTCACTCGGAACGGTTTCGACACCGCCCGCAACGCCGGCATTGCAGGCTATCACGACCGACACCGCCGAGTCGAACGGGACGCCCGACGGTGACACGGACTCCCTCGATCTCACGACGCTCTGTCACTACGCCGCTGGTGTGACGAAGACGCTCGAAGTCCGCGGCGAGACAGCGACGTTCCGCGCGGCCGCCTGCACTGGCAAGCTCTATCACGTCGATCTGTACGCCGTCACCGGCGATCTCGATGGGGGCGGGAGCGCGAAGACGGACGACGGCGGAATCGACGCCGGTGTCTACCACTACGATCCCGACACTGACGAGTTCCACGTCCTGCGCGAAGGCGACTACCGTGGCGTGCTCGCCGATGCCGTCGGCGGTCATCCGGGCGTCGCCGACACACCGGTGACCCTCGTCGCAACGTCGGAGTGGTGGCGCAACGCGTGGAAGTACCGGAATCGGACCTACCGACACGCGTTCTGGGACTCCGGGACGATCCTCGCGAACCTGCTCGCGGTCGCGCATGCATCCGGCCACCGCGCGGAGGTCGTAACCGGGTTCGCCGACGACTCGGTGGTTCGCCTGCTCGGTCTCGATCGCGACGACGAGGTTCCCCTCGAACTCGTCGCCGTGGGCCGCGAGGACTCCGGATCGGATGTTCGGACGGTCGAGCCCATCGACCCGATTGATCCGGCGACCCGACTCGCGTCCGATCCGATCGACTACCCGCTGCTTTCCGACGCGTGGCGCGCGAGCACCCTTTCGGACGGCGCGGCGGCCGACGAGTGGCGCGAGCGGTTCGCTGCCACGGCCGACGACGCGGATCGGTTCGGCACCCACTCACCGGGTAATGGCGAACGGATCGCCCTCGATCCCGTCGACGAGAACACCGCCTCGTCGCGGCCCGTCGCCAACACCATCGAGCGCCGCGGATCGCTGCGCGAATACAGCCACGAACCGATCAGTTCCCGAAAATTCGCCACGGTCCTCGACCGCGCGCTCGGTGGCGTCCCGCTGGATTGCTTCGGTGTCAGCGGGGCGGCCGAACCGGACGAGTCGGACGAGCCGTCGACGTTCGTGGATGGGTACTGCCTCGTCCATGCGGTCGAGGGGGTTCCGAGCGGAGCCTACCAGTACCACCACGGCGAGGACGCCCTCGAACGGATCGGCGACATCGATCGGGAGATCGCGGGCCATCTCGCGTTCGATCAGTCCGTCGTCGGCGACGCCGCAGCGAACGTCTATCTGCTGGCCGACGTGGAGGCGATCGTCGAGCAAGTCGGAAATCGAGGGTATCGCGTGGCGCAACTGGCGGCCGGGATCGCACTGGGGAGGCTCTATCTCGCCACCTACGCCCACCGCGCGCTCGGCGGGCGCGGGTTCACCTTCTACGACGACCGCGTGACCGAGCACCTCTCGCCGCGTGCAGCGAATCAGACCCCGATGACGCTGTTCGCGCTCGGCAAGCCAGCGGAGTGAGTGCTCGACGGTGACCATTGCCGGGCGATCGCACGCTTTTTGTCGATCGTTTTCGTGCGCGGAACATGACCAGCGTGCGTGTGCCTCTCGTCGCCCGCTCCGTTCGTTACGGGCTCGTCGCCGTCGTTGCCGCCGTCATACTAGTCGCGTCGGTTCTGCAACCCGACCCGACGGCAGCGCCGACGATGGGGCCGTTCGGGATCGTGGGGGTGGACAAGTGGTCGCACGCACTCGCGTACGCAGGACTCGCGGCGGTACTGGTGTATGCGTCGATGTCGTCGAACCGCGGCACCGACCGGCTGATCCTGGCGGTCGTGCTCGCGGTCGGGTTCGGGATCGGCATCGAGTTCGTTCAGTGGCCGATCCCCTACCGGACGGCGAGCGCCGCGGACGCCCTCGCGGACGCGATCGGTGCGGGCGTCCTCGCGCTCGCGTGGTGGTCGCTGAGTCGGTTCGTGCGGTTCGTGCCAATCTCCCGGTGGCACGATCCGAACCGATGACGACTCCGCTCGGCGCTCAGTCGTCGGCGGGGGCGGGGGAAGTCATCTCGACATCGGCGGCGTCGACGCCGAGTTCGTCGATGGCGGCCTGGGCGGCGCACTTGCCCGAGAGCAACATGGCACCGAAGGTGGGGCCCATCCGCGGCAGACCATAGGTCGTCGCCGTTGCCATCCCGGTGACGATCAGGCCGGGGTGGACGAGGCCAGTGTGTTCGACGACCGCGTCCTCGCTTTTGCCGACCCACATCGAGTCGTGGCCGGGCGAGTCGTGGCCGGGCGCACCGTAGGACTCGTCGCCGGTCTGGTCCATCCCGCCCGTCTCGTCTTCGAGACCCGGCGCATCGAGAACGCCACGCTCGTCGAGTTTCTTGATCGCCATCGCGTCGTGGCCGGTGGCGTCGATCACCAGCGAGCTCTCGATCGCAATCGGGTCGACGCAGGTGATCTCGCGCGGCAGCGCGTGGACGGGCGTCCAGTTCATCACGATCCCTCCTACCCTGTGGTCCTCGCGGATCACGATGTCGGTGAACTCGGTCATGTTCTGCATTTTCACACCGGCGTCACAGGCCGCCTTGATCAGCCCCGAACATGCTTCGGGGCCGTTCGCGACGTGGAGACCCTCGCTGTCTTGGGACTGTTTGTAGTCGACATCGAGGTCCCCAAGGACCTGCTGGGCGGGCTCGCGCACCGTGACCTTGTTCATCAGGAAGCCGCCGAGCCAGAACCCACCACCCAGGTAGTTGTTCTTCTCGACGATCATCGTCTTCACGCCACGCTCGGCGAGCTCTTTGCCGGCCATCAGTCCCGAGGGACCCCCGCCGACGATGATGACGTCGGAATCCGAGAATTCCATGAACTCCTCGGTCCACTCCTGGCCGATCGCGCGTGTCACGTCCGCCTCGCCGACCTCGCTGAACTGCTCGAATTCGCTCATACCACTTGGTAATATTTATCTATGGTACAAAACGGTTTCGGGCTGCCTTCGACCGAGCGCCGCGGGAACCCTCCTGAAACCCGTTCACGTCGAAGTAGACGGCGGCGTACAGCTCCGCGAGGGCGGGATCGTCGAAGCTGATTCCGTCGTGGTGTGGCGCTTCGAACCGATAGCGCGGTCCCTCACCGGTCGACGAAACGTGTTCGGTGATCCGCACGTCGAGGACGTACTCCCTGAACGCCGATTCGCCCCATTCGACACCGGACGCGTCATCGGATCGTGACATGCTGGACGAACCGTCTCCCGAACCGGGCTTAAGTCGTTGTAATTGCGTTATATACCTCTCGGGACGGGTCGGGAACGCCGCCCGCCGGACTGTGGCCCTGTCGTTCGGGCGGTGGACCCAGCAAGCAAAAGCGTACTACGGGGTTGTGGTTTCGCTTCGGACCGATAGAGTACGGCTTCGTCGTGCCTTTTTCGGAGGAATCAGACCGTTTCGGACTGGAGCCACGGTAGCTGTCGGGCACCGAGCCACCCAACCAGCGCCGAGGAGGCGTATCCCATGACGCCGATCGCGATTATCGCGACGATGACGTTCGGATACGCGCCGGAGACGAAGGCGTTCCAGAGGAAGTAGCCGAGCCCGGTGCCCGACAGCAGCTCCGCCGCGACGAGGGGGTCTCGTTCTGGGCGATGGTCATCAGTGCCGGCATGTCGCCCGTCCAGCCTACCTGATTCTTCCCGACGCTGATCCGGTTGCCAACGACCGCGCCCTGGAGCGCCGACTGCCACTCCAAGGAGTACCCATCCGGCAGGTACTTCTGTGGGATGTCGCTGTGCTTCATGATCAGCGCCTCCCACGCGTGGGCCGAAAACGGCTGATACCCCATCGTCAACGTCGTCCCGGTACCGGATGCGGCACCGAGACAGCCAGTCAG
>Ga0136574_100331_pt1 | contig 16934 bp, 21 predicted proteins | sample AntDeeMetagen134_FD_101383 | JGI IMG/M metagenome (GOLD analysis project Ga0136574, IMG submission 101383) | Saline lake microbial communities from Deep lake, Antarctica - Metagenome #134 | ecosystem: Environmental > Aquatic > Non-marine Saline and Alkaline > Saline | place: Antarctica: Deep lake...
CAGCTCGTGATGCGGTGAAACATCCCGAGTTCTCTCGCGAGGGGTGGAAGCAGATCGCGGCGAGCGAACACGACCTGCGGTCCGGTGAGGCAGCGTTGGTGTCCCGAGATGAGGTTCGTGCAATGATGGATCGGGACGAGGATGACGAGTGAGGACGGTGAGTGGACCTGGAAGTTCGCACCGCGGGCGGCCGACCAGTTCGACGGTCTTGATACCCATATGCAGGATCGAATCGTCTCGAAGCTCGATGAGGTGATTACCTCAGAGTGGCGCGATCCAGATGACTACCTCGAACCGCTTACGGGAGGTCCATTCGAGAAACTCCGAGTCGGCCAATACCGTCTCGCGTGTGTTCTGGATCACGGGACATCTGTGCTCGAAGTCCACCGTATTGAGCATCGACGCGGGGCATATACGGCCGACGACTGATTGTCGCTCGCTGGGACTCGGTCGCAACCGTTACATCCGTCTCGCAGAGATCCACGACCAGCGGGGTGGGATAGCCAGTTATTCCGGCGGGTTCATATCCCGCAGATCGGTGGTTCGAATCCATCTCCCGCTATCTCGGTGTCATCGGACGGTTCCGAGGGCGGTGTCGAGCACATCTTCGCGTTCGACAGCGACTTTCGGACTCTCGGGTTCACTGTAGTTCCTGAGGATACCGGAGAACGGTGACCACACCGGAGGCCGCGTCTATCCCTCTTGTCGGTTGATCGTTGCGCAGACCACTCAGAGGCGTAGTACCTCGCTATTTGAAGATGAGAATATCTACAGCGGAACTACGAGTGTGTGTGTCTGTGAGTCCAGCCGTGGACCGGTTGCTGCGTGCTCAAACACGGGAACAAAGAACAGCAATCGAACCGACCGACGGGATTTAGCCCGCCCCGCTCGGAGCACCGCTGAATGTCTCCCCGTGGTGCGATCGTCGATCTCGATGGAACAGTCTATCGCGGCGACACACTCCTCGCCGGCGCTCGTGGGGGGATCGCGGCACTTCGGGACGCCGGCCACGAGGTCTGTTTCGTCTCGAACAACCCGGCGAAATCCCCCGCGGAGTTCGCCGCGCGGCTCGCCAAGATGGACGTGCCAGCCGATGCGGAGACCGTCGTCTCGGCGGCCAGCGTGACCGCGAGCACGCTCGAACGAACCCATCCCGACGCCGACCTGTTCGTGATCGGCTCGCCCGGACTCCGATCGATCCTCGACGACGCAGGCTTTGGGCTAACTGATGACCCCGAGACGTGCGACGTGCTCGTGGTCTCGTACGATCGGGGCTTCGAGTACGACGACATGACCGACGGACTACGCGCGATCGAGGCCGGTGCGGCGTTCGTCGGCACCGATCCCGATCGGACGATCCCGACCGCGGACGATCGCGCAGTGCCGGGGTCGGGAGCGATCATCAACGCAGTCGCGGGCGTCGTCGATCGTGAGCCCGACTGGATCGCGGGCAAACCCGCCGAGCGGATGGCCGAGACGGCACTCGTCCGGCTCGACTGCTCCCCCAAAGAATGTCTCGTGATCGGCGATCGCCTCGACACCGACATCGCGATGGGCGAGCGCCACGGGATGGAGACAGTGCTCGTGCTCACCGGCGTGACCGATCGAGCGACACTCGCCACGAACGATGTCGAACCCGATCACGTGGTCGAGGGGCTCGGCGACATCGGATCAGTGCTCGACACGATCGACGTGGACTGACGACAACCGCGGAAAACCGATTCGAGGTTCCCGAACGTTTTTGTTATCAGTCGGTGAAGACGAGGGCGCTATGGCAGACGAAGACGAACTCCGATCCCAGATGATGGACGCATTCGAAGAGGCCGACTACCCGATTTCGAGCCCGATGGACCTCGTGCCGGCGCTACCGAACGGCCCCTCCACCAAGTTCGAGTCCGGCGATTTCTCGATGACCGCGATGGAGCTCAACACCAAGCTCGATGGCGGGAACTTCCCCTACGAGAGTCCCGACTCGTTCGTCGACGACGTGATCGAGCAGCTCAAATCCCAGGACGAGCTCTGAGACGCGGGCGTCCTGCCCGTCTCAGGTTCCGCGAAAGGTGGAGTTAACCCAGCCGCTGCCAAAGGCTCGCCATGGCTGGCCTGGTGGCGGCGTTCGAGACGATCGTGGAGGTGCTGTTCCGGACGTTCGGACCGTTCGTCATCCCCGCGACCGTTTTCGCCATCGGACTCGTTGGCTACGCCGTGCTTTTCCTGTTCAATCGGTGGTTCGACGCTCGATAGGCGATCGCGAAAGGAAACGAGCCCAAAAGCTAAACGCCAGCACGCCGCCTGTGCGCTATGGCCGAGCCCATGCGCGAGTTCGAGACGCCCGCCGTCGAGGAGCTACCGGCCGACCTCCAAGAGCGCATCGCCGAGGAGACCGAGGACGCCGGCTTCACGCCCAACGTCTTCCGGGCGTTCGGCTATCGCCCCTCGCATTTTCGAGCGTTCTTCGCCTACCACGACGCGCTGGTCGAGCACACAGGTTTGGAACGCGAGGAGATCGAAATGATCGTGGTCGCGGTTAGCGGTGCGAACGACTGCTATTACTGCATCGTGGCCCATGGCGCGCTGCTGCGGATCTACGCCGACGATCCGCTGCTCGCCGACCAGCTCGCCGCCAACCACCGCGCCGCCGACCTCAACGAGGCCCATCGCACGATGCTCGATGTCGCGGTAAAACTCACCGAATCCCCTGGTACTGTGGATTCGAGCGATGTCGACCGGCTCCGCGAGGTCGGCTTCTCCGAGCGGGCGGCGTGGGACATCGCCAGCGTGACCGCCTTCTTCAATCTCTCGAACCGGATGTCGACGTTTGCGGATATCCGCCCGAACGAGGAGTTCCACACGCTCGGTCGGGATGAGACGGGTTCGAGCGACTGAACCGGGCCGATCCCGATGTCCGGTCGAGTTCCCTGGCGACACGGGAGGGCGTGTGGCGCGGGAAACACCGAATTCCGGCCTCCACCGGCGAAACGCTCGCGGGCCGGTTACGACGTCGGGCTTCCGGACTCCTCGATGCGTTCTTCGTACTTCGCCAGGCTGCTGTCGAGCGCCTCACTGGCATCGATCCCGGCGGAGTTCCCCATCTGGAGGGCCGTGAACAGCACGTCACCGAACTCGTCGGCCGTCACGGTTATCTCACCCGGCGAATCGCCGTACTCCGCCGATTCGATGGCGTCTTCGGCTATCTCGCCGACCTCCTCGACGAGGTTCAGGAGTCGGTACTCGGTGCTCATGTCGAGGTCGTGTTCCGCGACGAACGCTTCGACTTCTTGCTGTTCTTCCATGAACGTTCCACGGTGGGTCGCCACAAGAAACCGAGGGTTCGATCCCGATCCGCCGGAAGGGATTTCACCGTATCGTGCCTCCGACCGGCATGCGCGGCCTCGACGACACCGACCGCGAAATCCTCGACCTTCTCACCGACGACGCCCGTCGGCCCTACCGCGAGATCGCCGACAGAGTCGACCTCTCGCCGCCGGCGGTCTCCGATCGGGTCGACCGACTCCGCGAACTCGGCGTCATCCGTGGGTTCACGCTCGACCTCGATCGATCGCTGCTCGATTCGGGGCGTCACGTCCTCGTCGAGCTACGCGTCCAGCCTGGAACGCTCGACGACATCCGAGCGGCCATCGAGGCCACGACGCCGGTCGAGCACGTCTTCATCACCACCGACGCCCGGGTCGTCTTCGACGCCAGGCTCGACGGGCGCGACGCCCGCAATCTCCTCGCCGAAACGATCGACCTCGATTCGATCAGGGAGTACGACGTTCGGCCGCTGTCGAGCTCATCGTGGACGCCCCAGGTCGGCGACGCGGCGTTCGCGCCCCAGTGTGTCGAGTGCGACAATACCGTCGACGAGGAAGGCACGACGGCGCGGCTCGACGGCGATCTGTATCATTTCTGCTGTCCCTCCTGTGAGGCGCAGTTCACCGAGCGCTACGAGGCGCTCCGCGAGGGTGCGGCCGACTGACAGTCAGTCCGCGTGGGTCATCGACTCTTCGTCGCTCTCGCCGCCGCTCGACGCGAAGTAGGTCACGTACACCTCCGCGAGGAACACGACCGAGAACACGACGTTGAGTACGGTGGTGTAGTCGCTGGGGGCAGTGCCACCAGCCTCGCCGGCGGGCGGGATCAGGGTCGCGAACGAGAACGCGTAGTGGACGAGTACACCTGTGACGGCCGCGAGTGCGAAGATCGAGACGAACAGCACGGCGGCGAGGCGTGCGCCGTAGTACTTCCGATACATGTTCACGATGTTCGGGATGATCAGATCGGCGAAGATGAAGCTCATCACGCCGCCGAAGGGGATGCCAGCCTGCCAGAGCACCAGCGCGAACGGGATGTTGCCGACCGAGCAGATGAACACGACTACGCCGACGATCACGCCGATCACGCTCCCGAGCGCGACCCACGCGAACGTCCCCTCGGGCGCGATCGAGAACAGCCCCGTCCAGAAGGACTCGGGCACGAACGTCGCAATCAGGGCCGCGATCGCGAACCCACCAACGATATCGGTCCAGAGCATGTCCCACTCGCCCATCGCGTTCCGAAACACGTTCTTCCAGCCCTCAACTGTGAGAAGTTTGTCGGTCCAGTCGTCGCTCTCGTCGCGATTCTGGTAGGTTTGCTTGCACGACTCTGAGCAGAAGTACTCCGTGCCACCATCGGTCTCCAGCGAGAGCGTCCCGTCGCTGTCGGGATCGACCTCCATCCCACAGACGGGATCGCGCACGCTGTCGTCCTCGCCGTCGACGTTCGCGCGCGCGGCCTCGAACCACGAGTCGGGAACCACGTACTTCGTGATGAGCGCGAGCAACAGGATCATCACGAGGCCGCCGAAAACGTCCGCGGCCACGAACTGCCACCCCAGTAGGAGCCACATCACGAGGCCGATCTCGATCACGAGGTTCGTACTCGCGAACTGAAAGCCCGCGAAGGAGGCCTCCGGCGAGGCTCCCTTCCCGAAGATCGATTTGGTCGTGGCGACGGCACCGAACGAACACGACGAGGAGAGAAAGCCGAAAAAGGAACCGAGCCCCAGCGCACGGAGCCCCCGACCGCCGAGCAGGTCGGTCATCCGGTCCTCGGAGACGAACGCCTGGACCACCCCCGAGATCGTGAACCCGAGCACGAGCGCCCACCACGTCTTCCACGCCATATCGCCGAAGAACCGTACTGCCTCAACGACACTGTCGATGATGGCCATAGAGTTAGTAAGGGTTTCGGCGTTACCTGCGTTCTGCTTTCGGAACCAAAACGCACGACTCCGACGGTACAACGAACTCGTTCCGGCAGCTGCTACCCGATCGACTTCGGTTCGTTAGCCACAAGGGACGAAAGCGGGGCTCCCGAAACGTGGAGTGCAATGGCGCTCCAAGAAATCGACCACCTCGACGACGACGCGCGCGAGTGTCTCGACAACTGCCTCGAATCCGCCCAGGTCTGTGAGTGGTGTGCCGACGAGTGTGCGGGCCACGGCGAGGAGATGGCCGAATGCGTCCGACTCTGCCGGGACGTCGCGGACATCGCGTCGCTCCACGCACGGCTGATGGCGCGCGACTCGGCGTACAGCGCGGATCTGGCCGAAACCTGCGCGGACGTCTGTGAGGCTTGCGCCGACGAGTGCGAAGGGCACGATCACGACCACTGCCAGGCCTGCGCAGATGTTCTCCGCGAGTGCGTCGAAACCTGTCGGCAGATGGCGTCCTGAACGGTCGCTACCGACCCGATCCACCGATTTATCGAAGAAACTAACAGTCGTGTCCGTATGGTCGGATTCATGTCGCGCTCGCCGGACGAAGGACGCAGTCGTACGGTGCTCGCTGTCGTCACCGGGTTGGCGGTTTTGTCTCTTCTCTACAGCTTCCTCATTGCCGGGCAGTTACTCCTCGGTCTACTGCTGACCCTCTCCTTGTTCGCCCTGTACTTTCTCTATCGCATTCTGCATCTTCTCTATCGGCTCGTCCGCGCACACGAGCGCATCGCGACTGCGATCGAATCGCGTGCCGACGCGGGGCGAAGCGACGAACCCCGGTGACCTCGGGGGCCTCGCAGCGTGATCGTCTGGTTCGTCTCGCGTGGTCGCAACGGCGTTCAGTCGGTCGGATCGGGGTCGTACTCCGGGCCGACGGCCATCGAGAGCGCGCCTGGCCGGACCTGGAGGTCGAGTTCGTCGTGGGTGCTGATCTCGCCGTCGAGGCTGAAATCGATCGATCGGTCGCGGCCCTCGATCCGGAGCCGGCGGGCGAAGAACCGATCGACGTGTTCGGTGTCCCGACCGAGGAACTGTTGGGCGATCGCCTCCGCGACGCGATCGCTCTGTGGCATTTCCTCGATCACCGTCACGTCGAAGAGGCCGTCTTCGGCGTTCGCCTGGCCGATCCGGTTCGTGAATCGCCGGGAGTTGCCGACGAGCACGGCGAGCGCCTCGCCCGACCACGACAGCGTTTCGCCATCGGCGACCGCGTCGATCGCCACGTCGAGCGGGTCGAACGTTGCTGCCTGCTGAACGCCCGTGATGACGAACGCGAGCGGGCCAAAGCGGGATTTCACGTCGGAGGTGGTCGCGGCGCTCGCGTCCGCGGTCAGCCCCGCGACGCAGGACTTGACGAACGGCTCGCCATCAGCAACGCCGAGATCGATCTCTCGCACGTCGCCCCCATCGAGCATCGCGAACCCGTGTTCGATCCCCTCGATCCCGAGATCGGTCGCCACGATGTTCGCCGTGCCTGCCGGAAGCACGCCGAGGCGAACGTCGTCGAGCGCCTCCGCTGCCACGAGCCCCTCGATCACCTCCTTCAGCGTGCCGTCGCCGCCGCACGCGCCGAGCACGTCGGCGCTATCTGCCGCGGCCTCGCGCGCGAGGTCGGCCGCGTGTCCCGGCTCGGTAGTTTCGCGCAGGGTATAGTCGTGTTCGTCGGCGAGACGGCGGACGATCGGGAGGTGATCGCCCGATCCGCTTTCGGGGTTCACGATCACGCACTTTCCGGTGTCCGAGGCGGCTCCGCCGTCGGTGCGTGTGCTGGCCGGTGGTTGCATCGTGCTGTTCGCCATCGCTCCGGGGGCGGGGAAAATAAGTTGCGGGACTGCCGCTGGTAGTGTTCAGATACGGCTGAACGGTGAGGCACGGTGAGATTTCAGTGTTCGATGCCAAAATCCACCGGCCTCGACGGTTGTTTGGACGAGATCAAATGAGTTTGTGAAGCGAGAAGCAACGTCGCGACTGGTGATGACGCCGAGTATTCAGTTGCGACGCAGAACCCCCGACGAGTGGTTCGATCGTTCGCCGTCGCATGGAACCAGCGTCTCTGAACACCGCCCCCGTGACACGATCGGCTTAGGTGTGCTCACGGAACGAGCTGCTCGCCGTCGTCATAGACCGCGATGGCGTCGACGGGACACGCGCGAGCGGCGAACTTCGCGTCAAGCTCCGCGTCGTCGGGAACCTCGCGGACGACAGTGTTCTCATCGCGTTCCTCGCCGTCGACGAGGATCGCCTTGCCCGCGTCCTCGTCGGCCTCGAACCCCTCCCACTCGGCGACGCACTGGAACATTCCGATGCAGGTGTCGCGGTCGTACTCGATGCGCATATCACCGATTTCGGCGGCGCGGGCATATGGCTGACGGCAGGCCGATAGCCCGATCCGGACCGAGAACCGCGGCGGTGCTGCGGTTGCTGTCCACGGTTGCAGTGCTGCGGTTGGCGCGCGGGAGCGGTCCGAGGTGCGAACGCAGTGAGCACCTCGCATGCGAACGGGGAGCGGAGCGACCCGTGAGCACGCCGAAGGCGTGCGACTCGTGCGGGGTCTGTACGAGCGAAGCGAGGCGTGAGCGAAGTGAGCGCCTCGATGCGAACGGGGAGGCACGACCCGTGAGCGAAGCGAGTGCAGGCTCGTCAGAGCTTCGCTCTGACGGTGGATGACTGAGCGAACGAAGTGAGCGAAGGAGTCGGTTGGGGAGGGTGTGGCCGATGCGGTGCGGAAGCGGTCTCTCATTTGTGTCGACACTCGCGGCGGTCGGTTCGTCACACTCGTTTTCCTGACAAGCAGCCGTTGTTTCACGCTGTTCACTTCCACCGTGCGAGGACGACAGTTTAAACCCCGGAACGGGCAGAGAGTAGGTAATGAACGTCTCGGCGCTGTCGGGCGTCCCCGAGTGGCTGCCCGACCATCTAGAACGGGAGGGGATCGACGAGCTCTACCCCCCACAGGCGGACGCGGTCGACGCGGGCGTTACGGAGGGCGAGAGCCTCGTCGCAAGCGTCCCGACCGCGAGCGGGAAGACCCTCGTTGCCGAACTCGCGATGTGTGCGAGCATCGCGCGCGGCGGGAAAGCACTCTACATCGTCCCGCTGCGCGCGCTCGCGGGCGAGAAGCGCACGGAGTTCGAGGCTTTCGAGGAGTACGGGCTCACCGTGGGCGTCTCCACAGGGAACTACGAGTCCGACGGCGAGTGGCTCGCGACCTGTGATATCATCGTGGCTACCTCCGAGAAGGTCGACTCGCTCGTGCGCAACGACGCGCCGTGGATCGACGACCTCTCGTGTGTGGTAAGCGACGAGGTCCATCTCGTCGACGACGGCCACCGTGGACCAACATTGGAGGTCACGCTCGCGAAGCTCCGCCAGCGAAATTCGGGTTTACAGGTCGTGGCGCTCTCGGCGACGATCGGCAACCCCGAGATTCTCGCGGAGTGGCTCGACGCCGAACTCGTCGACTCGACGTGGCGACCGATCGATCTGAAAAAGGGCGTGCATTACGGCCAGGCCATTCAGTTAGAAGACGGCGAACAGCACGAACTCGGCGTCAGAGACGGCGAGAAGCCGACCGCCGCCATCGTCCGCGACACGCTCGACGACGGGGGATCGACGCTCGTGTTCGTCAACTCGCGGCGCAACGCCGAGGCGGCGGCGCGGCGGCTCGCCGACACGGTCGAAGGGGAACTCACCGACGACGAGCGCGAACGACTCGCCGCGGTGGCCGCCCAAATCAGGGACGTGAGCGACACCGAGACCAGCGAGGACCTCGCGAGCGCAGTCGCACGCGGCGCGGCCTTCCACCACGCGGGGCTCGCGAGCGACCACCGCGAACTCGTCGAGGACGCCTTCCGCGAGCGTGCGCTCAAGGTGGTTGCAGCGACCCCGACCCTTGCCGCCGGCGTCAACACGCCGAGTCGGCGAGTCATCGTCCGGGACTGGCGGCGCTACGACGGCGAGGCCGGCGGGATGAAACCCCTCTCGACGCTCGAAGTCCACCAGATGTGTGGGCGTGCCGGCCGCCCTGGACTCGATCCCTATGGTGAGGCGCTCCTGCTCGCGAACAGCCACGACGAGCTCGACGAGCTCTTTGACAGATATATCTGGACCGAGCCCGAACCCGTCCGCTCGAAACTCGCTGCCGAACCCGCCCTCCGGACTCACCTCCTTGCGACCGTAGCGTCGGGCTTTGCAAGCTCGCGGGCCGGATTACTCGAATTTCTCGATCGGACGCTGTACGCGACCCAGACCGACGAGAGCGGCCGGCTGGAGCGCGTTGCAGACGACATGCTCGACTATCTCGTGGTGAACGACTTTCTGGAGCGAGACGGTGACGATCTCAAAGCCACATCGCTCGGCCACACCGTCTCGCGGCTCTACCTCGATCCGATGAGCGCCGCCGCCATCGTCGACGGGCTCCGTGCGGCCGACGACCGCCCGAGCGCGCTCGGCCTCTTTCACCTCGCGAGTCGCACGCCCGACATGTACGAGCTCTACCTCCGCTCGGGCGACAGCGAGGAGTACACCATGCTCGCCCACGAACGCGAGACCGAGCTTCTGGGGAGTGTGCCGAGCGAGTTCGAGGATCGGTGGGAGGACTGGCTCTCGGCGCTCAAAACCGCGCGAATGCTCGAAGACTGGGCAAGCGAGCTCGACGAGGGAACGATCACCGACCGCTACGGGATCGGACCGGGTGACCTCCGCGGGAAGGTCGACACCGCGGAGTGGCTGCTCTCGGCCGCCGAGCGACTCGCGGGCGAGCTCGGTCTGGAGTGGGCACCCGCGGTCAGGGAAGCCAGGACCCGCGTCCAGCACGGCATCCAGTCCGAGCTGATCGATCTCGCGGGCGTGCGCGGCGTCGGCCGCAAGCGCGCGCGTCGACTCTTCGAGACGGGGATCGAGACCCGCGCCGACCTCCGCAACGCGGACAAACCCATCGTACTGGGTGCACTCCGCGGCCGGCGGAAGACCGCCGAGAATGTCCTCGACAACGTCGGTCGAGCCGATTCCTCGATGGACGGGGTCGAGCCCTCGGGCTCGGTATCGGTGGACAGTAGCGGATCGAGCGATCGTGAGGATCAGTCGAGCCTCGGTGAGTTCTGATGGAACTGATCGAACGGGGTGGGCGCTGAATGGAACTCGTCGAGGGGCGGGCGACGATCGAGGCCGTCGATCGGTTCGTCGCGAGGCTCGGCACGATCGGCGACGAGCACGACTGCACGATACAGGCGTTCGATTCGCGGTATGTTGTCTCGCGAAACCACCTCGAACGTGCGCTCGAACTGGCTGACCGAGCCCGGGCGCGCGACGAGGCGGTCGCACGGGAGCGCGCGGTCGAGATACTGCTGTACGCCGCCGGTCGCCGCCAGATCGACCGCGCACTCGAGCTCGGGGTCGACGCGGTCGAGGGACCGGTCGTCGTGCTCGTCGCGGCCGAGGGCGACGGCGAAGAAGACACGGCCGGCGAGCATGCGGCCGACGAGGAGGCGGCTGCAACGGCGGTCGCGGACCTGCTCGATGCCGCCACCGTTCTCGATGACACCGATACCCTCGACGGGTTCGAGGAAGCCCGAGTGTGCGAGTTCTTCGGGATCGGCGATGCCGAGTTCGCGGCCACACGCGCGGGACTCGACGCCCTGGTGGGCGAGCGGGTCGCGCTGCTCGACGTCGAGAAGTGAGTGGGGTTTCCGAAAGGTCATGCCCGCTGCGAGCGGAGTCTGCGTATGCAAACCCAGTCGACGGCACGCGTCGAATCGAAGCGAGTCGGGGTCGCCGTCGACGGGGACTCGGTCGAGCTGCGATATCTCGCTGCCGGCTCGGAGAACGCCGACGAGTCGCCGATCGTCCTGCTTCACGGGATCGGGCTCGACGCCGCGCAGGTCTCGTGGAAACACCTCCTTCCGCACCTCAGCCACGAAAACCACGTCCTCGCGCCCGATCTCCCTGGCCACGGCGAGAGCGACGCGCCGGATGTCGCGTACACCACCGACTACTATCGTGAGACTCTCCAAGAATTCCTCGCGGCGCTCGACGTCGATCGGGTTCGCCTCGTCGGCATCTCGATGGGCGGCGCGCTCGCGCTCGGCCACGCACTCGACAGCGGGCGGGTCGAACGGCTCGTCCTCGTGGACAGTTACGGACTGGGACGGGACGCACCGTGGCGGCCGGGCGGCTATGGGCTCCTCCGCGTGCCGGGGTTCGATCGGTTCCTGAGCGCGGGGTTCGGCCTGAACCCGGCTGCCGTCGCGGGCAGCCTCGCGGGGATCACCGTCGCCACAGCCCCAGAGTTCGTCGCCGACGTACAGCGATCGATCACGCCAGGCGCGGCCCGGGCGCTTGCGCGGTGGCAGCGCGACGAGTTTCAAGCGGGCGGCCTCCGGACGTGCTATCGCGACCGCCTCGACGAACTCGACGCGCCGACCCTGCTGGTCCACGGCCGTGAGGACCCAATCTTCCCCGTCGCGTGGTCCGAGCGGGCCGCAGAACGGATTCCGGACGCGAAGTATGAGATCATCGAACAGTGTGGACACTGGCCGCCACGGGAACAATCCGAGAAGTTCAATCGCGTCGTTGGCGAATTTCTCTAAGCGTCGGCCTCGTCGAGAAGGACAACCGCCTCACCCTCGATGGCGGTCGCGTCGTCGGTCGTCACGGTTGTCGCGATGCGGTAGCGGTGGTCGCCGAGGTTCTCGACGATCTCGCAGTCGGCAGTCGCGCGGTCGCCGATCTCGATCGGGTTCCGGAACTCGACATCCTGAGAGAGGTAGACCACCAATCCTGGGAGGCGGGCGAGTGCAGCGCTGATGAGTCCAGAGGCGAGCGTGCCGTGGGCGATCCGGCCGCCGAAGCGGGTGCGTTCGGCGTACGTGTCATCGAGATGGAGGGGGTTGGTGTCGCCGCTGGCCTCCGCGAACGCCCGGACATCGGCGTCGGAGAGGGTCTTCGAAAACCGAATCCGGTCGCCGACCGAGAGCGCGTCGCGCCGGTGCTCGGTCAGCTCGACCTCCCACTCAGCGCGCTCCTCGCCGGCCAAGGCGTCGTCGGACTCGCTGTCCCCAAACGCCGCGAGCGCGGCCCGGTTCGCCGCGAGGACACCTTCGAAGAACTGGGTCGAACCGCGGAGCCACGCGCCCGCGAACGTGTCGTGCTGGGGGCCGGAACTCATTGACAGTAGTTCTCACGCCCGAACGTACTTAAACGATGCTAAGCGGCGGCACTACCGATCGATCGACGGTGCCGTGTTTCGGGTGCGGTGAGCGTCGAACGCGGAAGGCCGTTCGACCGGCGATAACGGAAACGATAGGTCATTTCTGGTGGTTCGTGGTTCTCTATGGCAACAAACGGTATTGGAGGGAAGGTTTATGTCGTCCGAGCGAATAGACAGAGGTGAGCGATGACCGACAACGACGAGACGACGTGGCCACCGGCGCTGTGGGCGGAGCAGTTCCAGGAGGCGGGCGAGCAGGCCGTCGAGCAGCAGACGGAGCTCGCGCGGCAGATGATGAGCGCCGGCACGCAGGGCCCGAACGGTCTGCCGGAGTTCGCGGCATCGAGCCTCGGCACGGCGACGTTCAAGACCCGCGTCCAGAGCGGCGGGCGGATCTCGATCCCCGACGCCGAGCGCGAGGCGCTCGACATCGAGGAGGGCGACATCGTCCAGACCGTCGTGATTCCGGTCAAGCGCAATCGCGAGGACGACTCATGAGCCAGTACACAACCCCCATCGACGCAGCGTTCGCAATGCAACGGACCGCGATCACCACCGGCCACGAGGCGATGCAGCAAGGCATCGACCTCCAGCGAACCGCCGGACGCGTGGCGCTTTCGGGCCTCGAAAGTCAGGAGACGGCCCAGCGCCAGGGCGTCGAGCTGCTCCACGCGGCGACCAAAAGCTACCTCGATGGGGTCGCGGCGGCCACCCCCGCCGGTCGGGCCGGCGTCGAGCGGGTCCGCGAGGCGACCGATGAGGGGTTCGGTCGACTGACCGAGGCCCACGCCGAGACCTTCGACGCGTTCGAGCGCGCGACCGCGGAAACCCTCGAAAGCCACGACGAACTCTCGGCCGAGTACGTCGACGCGATCGACGAAGGCGTCGAGGAGCTGCTCGACGCCCACGAGGAGCTCCACGAGGAAACCCTCGAAACGATCGACGAAACCGAAGAGCGCACCGAGGAGTTCCAGGAAGCGTTCGAGGCTCAGCTCGACGAGCAGCTCGAACGCACGGCAGAGCTCCAGCAGACGTTCGAGGCGCGGATGGACGATCAGCTCGACGAGGCAGCGGCGTTCCAAGAGCGCCTCCGCGAGCAGGCCGCGGCGTTCGAAGAGCAGCTCCAGTCCCAGGCCGCAGCGTTCGAGATCGCGGTCGAAGACGAGACGGCCTGAGCGACGGCACAGCTTTTAGCCACTACCCAACCAAGACCCACCATGAGCGAGATGAACCCCGAAGACGTACAGGAGAACTGGGCGGCGATGATGACCGAGATGAACGACGCGGTCGCGAACTCGTTCGAGCAGAACATGGAGGCCCAGGCCGCGTTCATGGAGTCGTGGATGGGCGCGTTCGAGGGATCGATGCCCGATCAGGAGACGGCGAGCGGGGGGGTCGAGGGGTACGAGCGCGCCGTCGACGTCTGGATGGAGGCCGCAGAGCAGATGACCACGCGACTGATGGCAGCCGCCGAGGGCGAGGACGTCGACGTGCCGGAGCTTCGGGACATCTGGCTCCAGAGCGCGAACGAGGCCTTCTCCGAAGTGATGGGGACCAGCGCGTTCGCTGCAGGAACCGGTGAGATGGTCGGCAATCTGATGGAGCTTCAGGGGGACGTCGACGACATGAATCAGGACACGCTCGAAGCGCTCGGATTCGCCACCCGGGACGATATCGACGAGGTGGCCGAGCGACTCGTGGAGCTCGAACGCCGCCAGCACGAGGTCTCGACGAAGCTCGACCGGCTACTGGAGGACGAATGAGCGATCGTGGTACGGGGGCGTTCAACCCGTTCACGACGGCGCTCGACACCCAGCGCCGGAGCTTCGAGGCGGCCGCCGAGGCGGTCGAGAAAACCACGGTCGCGCCCGAACAGTTGAACCAGATGCTCTCGGTCGAGGTGGGCGAGACCCCGAGCGAAGTAGTGTATACCGAGAACAAACTCGAACTCCTCCACTACGAATCCCAGACAGACGAGCAGCACGACGTGCCGATCCTCGTGATCTACGCGCTGATCAACAAACCGTTCATCCTCGATCTCCAGCCCGATCGGTCGGTGATCCGGCGGCTGCTGGAGGCGGGCTTCGACGTTTACATGATCGACTGGAACGAACCCTCCAGACTCGATCAGCATCTCACGCTCGACGACTACGTGAACCGCTACATCGAGAACTGCGTCGACGAGGTCCGCGAGGAGTCGGGCCAGGAGTCGATCAACGTGCTGGGCTACTGCATGGGCGGCACGATGTCGGCGATGTACGCTGCGCTCCACCCCGAGAAGGTTCGGAATCTCGGGCTGATGGCCGCCGGGCTCTGCTTCGATGATACAGGAGGAGTGCTCGAACTCTGGGGCGACGAGGAGTTCTTCTCGCCCGACGAGCTTCAGGCGACCTACGGTAACGCGCCCGCGGAGATGCTCGACGTAGGGTTCGCGCTGATGGACCCCGTCTCGAACTACGTCTCGAAGTACGTTCGCCTCTACGACAACCTCGAAAACGACGACTTCGTCGAAAACTTCGGCCGGATGGAGCGGTGGCTCTCGGAGGGGATCGACGTCGCGGGCGCGACGTTCGCCCAGTTCGTCGAGGACATCTACCAGGACAACAAGCTCTACGAGAACGAGCTCCATCTGGGTAGTGAGCGCGCTGACGGCGGCGAGCATGTCGATCTCGGGAACATCGATATGCCCGTGCTCCAGATCACCGGCGAGTACGATCACCTCATCCCCTCGGAAACGAGCAAACCGTTCAACGACGCCATTGCCAGCGAGGACACCGCAATCATCGAGTACCCGACGGGTCACATCGGGCTCTCGGTCTCTGGCAGTTCCCACGAGAACGTCTGGCCAGAGGTCTGTGAGTGGTTCGAGGAGCGGTCACAGCTCGACGCCGATGCCGCCGAGATCGAAATCGAGGGTGCGAGCGAGGCGGCCGACGAAGCCGTCGGCGATCAAGAATCGACCAGCACCACCGAGGACACCGACGAGACGGCGGACGACGTGGCCGCTGGCGACGACGAAAGCGACGCAGGGACCGACGACGGCGAACCCGGTCTTGAAACCGTCTCGGGGATCGGCGACACCTACGCCGACCGGCTGCGCGAGGCAGGGATCGGAACGACCGCTGCCCTCTCGGCCGCCGACATCGAAACCGTTGCGGAAGCGGCTGAGGTAGCCGAAAACCGTGCGGCCGAGTGGATCGACCAGGCAGCCTGAACCCGGCGTGGCTCCGACCTGAAAGTCGAACCACAAGGCACAATCATCGGGCGTATCTAGTTGCTACCAATGACGCGGCCACGCATCGCCCTGCTGAACGCTTCGGAGACCCCGAGCACGATCCGAAATTTTCGACGGGAACTCGACGCCGATCTCGCGGAGTTCGGCGTTCACGAGGAGCTACCCGACACGTTCGCGTTCGACGGCGCGATCGTCACCGGTTCGCGCGCGTCGGTCTACTGGGACGAGCCGTGGATCGATCCCCTCATCGAGTGGGTCGGGACGGCCACGGAGCGCGACATGCCCGTTCTCGGGGTGTGTTTCGGCCACCAGGTGCTCGCGGCCGCGCTCGGTGGCACCGTCGAGGACATGGGGAGCTACGAGATCGGGTATCGCGACGTCGAGGTCGGCGATGACCCGCTGTTCGCGGGCGTCGAGAGCCCCGCGACGGTCTTTACAACGCACTCCGATACCGTGACCGAACTCCCGCCCGAGGCCGAGCAGATAGCCGCAAACGACTACGGCGTCCACGGGTTCCGGGTCGGCCACGCGGTCGGCGTACAGTTCCACCCCGAGTACGATCCCGCAACTGCGCGGGAGGTCACCCGGGGGAAGGAACTCCCCGCCGAGCGCATCGATCGCGTCCTTGAGGGTATCACCGAGGCGAACTACGAAGCGGCGTGCGAGGCCAAAACCCTGTTCGCGAACTTCACCGATTCGGTCCGTGAGGTGCGCGATGACGGGGAGTCGGCGGCACGGGCCGGCGAAGCGGCCGACGACTGAGGGACGAGGGTTTTTTGCCACGCGCCGCGAGTCGTCGGTATGCTCGACTACGTGGGGCTGGAGGCCGACCTCGATGAAGAAGAGCGGCTGATCCGCGACACCGCAAGGGAGTTCGTCGAGGAGCAGGTGAACCCCGACATCGGCGAGCACTTCGAGAACGGCACGTTCCCCGAGGAGCTCATCACCGAGATGGGAGAGATGGGATTCTACGCGCCGAATCTGGAGGGGTACGGCCTGCCTGGCGTCTCGGAGACGGCCTACGGCCTCCTGATGCAGGAGTTGGAGGCGGGCGACTCGGGAGTCCGCTCGATGGCGAGCGTCCAGGGCGCGCTCGTGATGTACCCGATCCACGCCTACGGCTCCGACGCACAGAAAGAACGATGGCTCGCGGATCTCGGGACCGGCGAGAAAGTCGGCTGTTTCGGCCTCACCGAACCCGAACACGGCTCGAACCCGTCGGCGATGGA
>Ga0136574_100333_pt1 | contig 16915 bp, 19 predicted proteins | sample AntDeeMetagen134_FD_101383 | JGI IMG/M metagenome (GOLD analysis project Ga0136574, IMG submission 101383) | Saline lake microbial communities from Deep lake, Antarctica - Metagenome #134 | ecosystem: Environmental > Aquatic > Non-marine Saline and Alkaline > Saline | place: Antarctica: Deep lake...
CCCCGAGATTCTGGTGCTCGACGAGGCGACGTCGGATGTGGACACCGAGACCGAGATGTTGATCCAGCGCAGCCTCGACCGGCTGACCGCGGATCGAACGACGTTCGCGATCGCCCACCGGCTGTCGAGCATCAAGGACGCCGACCAGATCGTGGTCCTCGAAGAGGGTGGGGTGCGCGAGCGCGGCAGCCACAGCGACCTCATCGAGGAGGACGGGCTGTACGCGAACCTTTGGGCAGTGCAGGCCGGCGAGATCGACGAGCTGCCACAGGAGTTCATCGAGCGTGCGAGCCAGCGTCAGGCCCGAACCGAAGCGGAAGCCGGCGACGACTAACGCAGGCCGGGTTAGAGTGATTCCTCGTCGTCGCTGTCGGGCTCGGTCGAAGTGCCCCGATCGGAGTAGTCCTCGCGGCCGACGGCGTCGTCGCCGACCATGTTCTTGATCATCGTCGTGAGTTCATCGGCGTCCTGGTAGGTCTGCTCTTCGTCCTGAAGCGGTTCGAGGGCCTCCTTGAGTGAGGCGCTCCCCTTGGGCAGGCCGATCTCCGCGTCGCCGTGGCGGTCGATCACCGTCTCGTGGTCGACGGGGTAGTCCATGGATTCGAGTTCGTCCTCGATATCCCCGAACTCGACACCGTGCTCTCTGGCGTCGTCTTCGTCAGTCATGGTGTAGCGGATCGACGCACAGCGACGGCAAAGCAGTTGTGCCTGCTTAAGCCTCCGGCGGCGTTCACCCCAGTATGCAGCTCACCGAAGCCACGTGGACTGACGCCGATGCGGCCGAGACGGAGCTCGCGCTCCTTCCCGTTGGCAGCACCGAACAGCACGGTCCCCACGCCCCGCTCGGGACCGACCGCCTCACCGCGCGTGCGGTCGCGGCGGCGGGCGCGGAGCGCTACGAGGAAACCCACGACAGTGAGGTGATCGTCGCACCCACTATTCCTGTGGGGATCGCCGAGGAGCACCGCCAGTTCGCGGGCACGCTCTGGGTCGCGCCCGACACCCTCCGGGAGTACGTCCGCGAGGTCGTCGCCAGCCTCGCCGCCCACGGCTGGCACAGGATTGTACTCGTCAACGGTCATGGCGGCAACGTCGACGCACTCCGGGAGGTCTGCGGGGAGATCACCCGCCACGACGCGGCCTACGCGGTGCCGTTCACGTGGTTCGAGGCCGCTGCGAGCCTGTCGGAGATGGGCCATGGCGGCCCGATCGAAACCGCGCTCCTGCGAGCCATCCACCCCGAACTCGTCCGCGAAGACCGGATCGAGGAAGCACGGGATGGAGCGAGCGAGACGTGGGGCGAGTGGATCGGAAGTACGAACCTCGCGTTCGACGCGGCGGAGTTCACCGATAGCGGCGCGGTCGGCGATCCCGGGGACGGCAGCGCTGAGCGTGGCGAGGAACTGCTCAATGATGCGACGACGGCACTCGTGAAACTGTTGGATGCTATCGAGGAGCGGGACGTGAGCCGGCCGGCGCGGCAGTGATTACTCGGCGGTCTCTCCGGATTCGTCCACCTCCCCGGAGCCGTCGGTCGCGGCGGTCGCTTCGGTATCGTCAGTTTCGTTCTCGTCGCTTTCGTCCGTGCCGTCCGCGTCGGCTGCATCCGTGGCCTCGTGGGCATCGTCGAGCGCACCCCGAAGTTCGGGGACCGTGCTCGAAAGTTCGTTCGCGTGGTCGTGTGCGGTCTCGATGTCTGCCAGGACGGCTTCGAGCGCCTCGATCTGCTCGGCGAGGTCGTCGGCGTCGTCGAAGGCGTCGGCGCGCTCGCCCATCGCGTACCATTTCTTGGCGTCGCGGAGGCGATCGGTGGCGTCGCCGGTGTCGAGCGCCTGTTCAAGTGCATTGAGCACGCCGAGGGTGTTGTCGGCCTCGACCGACCAGATCGTCTCGGAGGCGGGCAGCGCGTCGCGTGTCGCCGCGAGATGTTCCTCGACATCGGTACGGATGTCCGCTGCGGCCTCGTCGAACAGGTCGTCGTCCTCGAACGTCGACTGGCTCATATCCATGTTGTTCGTCCGCACAGGCTTTAAAGCCGTGCCCAAAAGCGGAAGTGAAAACAACCCGTTTCGGTGTTCTCGAACCCGTTTTCGGTATCGGTCCGGATCGATCGGCGGTCACCGGGCGTCGCAACGCTTACCCTCCTCCCGAAAGCGAGCGACACGAATGGACGAACAACAGCGCGTCGCGGCGTTCATCGAAGAGTACGATCTTCAGGACGAGCCGGCGTTTCGGGTCCTCGACCTCGCGGCCGAGGTCGGCGAGATCGCGGCCGACGCGACCAAATCGACTGGATGGGGAACGCCGAATGACCTCGACAGCAAGACCGACGAAATCGGCGACGCCCTCTTCTCGTGAGCTCTGCGAACGAGAGCCAGAAGCTTTGCTTCGCCCTGTTCTCGTTGCTCGCGGTCGCCGAGTCGCTCGATGTCGACGCCGGCGACGCTCTCGACGAATCACTAGCGGAGTACGAGGAGCGGATCGAGGGGGCGGGAAGCGCTTCGTCCGACGGCTGACTCGGCGAGGTCAGTCCAGCCCCTCGACCGATGCGATCCGCATTCGAGGATAGCCGTCTTCCATCGCCATCCGTGCCGTGATGCGGTTTTCTTCGTACGCCACGACGAGTTCCACAGTCATAAATCGGCCCGTGAGTTCGGTGTAGCCGTGATCGATGGCAGCGTCGAGTTCGTCGGCGAGGATCGCGACCGAAACCGATTCGCAGTAGGGTTGGTTTTCGATGGCGTCCTCGATCGCGCGCTCTAAGCTGGCCGCGCTCGCCGGGCTGACCGGCGTGCCGGCAAACTGGTGATACAGCGCGCCAAACTTGATTCCCGCCTCGAAGCAGGCGGTTTCGGCGTCGGTCGGTGGAGTCGAACCCGTTGCGGAATCGGTCATCGTGCAGCGGTTCGTAACGGGCGAACAAATACGCTGTCGGTCGACTGGCTAATAGGACTCTGCCGCGGACGCCGTGGCGACACTGGCTCGTCGAAATCGAATCACGACACAAGTGAGAGGCCGTAAGCCACGCCCCCCCCCCCAACCGATTCGCTCCACTCGGTCTTCGACCTCGCGTCACTCATCCCTCGCACGAGTCGCGCGCCGGAGGCGCGCTCACGGGTCGCTCTGCTCCCCGTTCGCATTCGAGGTACTCACTGCGTTCGCACCTCGCACCGCTCCCGCGCGCCAACCGCCCCCACAAAAGGGAGTTCCCGGCCGATTCCATAGTCGGATGATCTACGGCCCGAGCCACGGTCGAACGGACGCGAACGATCCTGCTGCGGTCTCTCACGGAATCCATTTAGGGAGCGAGTCCCTCGTATCAGCCATGGATTACGAAGCCAGTCTCGACCGAGCAATGGACTCGGTCCCCGATCTCGACACCGGCGACTCGCGGCTCGACGTGCCCGATGCGGAGGCCCAGAAGGACGGCGCGTTCACCCGATTGACGAACCTGGGCGGGGTCGCCGACGCGCTCTCGCGCGAGACCGAACACCTCCACCGAGTGATCCAGCGCGACCTCGGTACCAACGGCCAGTTCGGTGGCGACCGCGCCCGATACAACGGCTCGTTCTCGGCAGGGGACTTCGACACGGCCATCGACGACTACATCGAGGAGTTCGTAATCTGCTCGGAGTGCGGACTTCCGGACACACGCCTCGAAATGGAAGGGCGGACTCGGATGCTCCGGTGTGAGGCGTGTGGGGCCTTCCGCCCGGTCGCGAAAAACACCGGCTCCCAGCAGTCCAGCCAGCAGCCCGATGTCGAGGAAGGCCGGACCTACGAGGTCAAGATCACCGGAACGGGCCGGAAGGGCGACGGCGTCGCCGAGAAAGGAAAGTACACCATCTTCGTGCCTGGCGCACAGGAGGGGGACGTGGTCGACATCTACATCGAGAACATCAGCGGGACGCTCGCGTTCTCCCGGCTGGCGTAGCTCGCCGAAACGCGTTCGATCGGATCGCTGTCCTTCGACTGTTTCCGCCGCGGGGCGAACCACACGTTACTTACCGACGGGTTCCCGATTCCCGGCCGAATGGCGGGGAGGCCACGGGATTCGAGAGTACTGCTCACCGGCGCGTCGGGCCGCGTCGGCGACGCCATCCTATGCCGGCTCGGCGAGGAATACGACTGGCGACTGCTCGACCGCGAACCGCCGACCGGCGAGCCAGACCACGAGTACGTCGTCGCGGACGTCACCGACGAGGAGGCCGTGAGCGAGGCGATGGCGGGTGTGGATCGGGTGATCCATCTCGCCGGCGATCCACGGCCGGAAGCGCCGTGGGACAGCGTGCTCGCGAACAACATCGACGGAACCCGAACGGTGGTTGCGGCGGCCGCCGATGCCGGCGTCGAGAAGTTCGTCTTCGCCTCCTCGAACCACGCCGTCGGCGCGTACGAGACCGACGAGCGCACACCGGAGCTGTATCGCACGAGCGACGAGTTCCGGCTCGACGGCACCGAGCTGCCGCGGCCGAGCAATCTCTACGGTGTCGGCAAGGTCGCCGGCGAGACGCTGTGTCGGTACTATCACGACGAAACCGACATGAGCGCGGTCTGTGTCCGTGTCGGGAACCTGACCGAGAATCACCCGCCGATCGAGTACGAGCGCGGCCAGGCGATGTGGCTCTCCTATCGGGACTGTGCCCACCTCTTCGAGCGGTGTCTCGAAGCCGACTACGACTACGAGATCGTCTACGGCATTTCCGACAACGACCGAAAGTACTACTCCATCGAGCGCGCCCGCGAGGTGCTCGGTTACGAACCCGAGGACAACTCGGTCGAGTTCTAAGGCTCGAACAGCCCGTCGACATCGCGGTCGCGGGCGGCGCGGCGGTCGGTGTGTTGGGTGAGACGCTGGAGGACGATCCCGCGGTTGTCGGGATCACGAACGAAATCCATCACGAGCGTCACGAACGGGCTGGTCGCCTCGTCCGCTTCGAAATCCTCGCGGGCATACTCGACGGCGCGCTCGACGGTGGCGTGGTCGCCCTCGCCCGCCTCGGCGAGAACCTCCGCAGCGACCGCACTCGCCGCGAAATCGAGATCGTCAAGGGTGAGCTGGCAACCCTCGTGAGTCAGCCTGAGCGGCGGTGTGCGTTCGATCGACTCGGGATCGGCGTGGAGGGTGGCGAGATACCGCCGAACTTCGCCGACGTTCACGCCACGGTACTCCGCCGGGAGGTCGGCGAGGTACTCGCGGGCGCTCTCGGCGAGGCCACACGCGCCCGCCCAGTTGTGGCCGGTTGCGTGATGGATCGCCGCGGTGAACTGGATCAACCCATGCAGAAATCGCTCGTCGTCGCCCGCATCGAGCGCGAGCCAACGGTCCTCCCACGCGTCGTGGGCAGCGTGGAAGCGACCGGCGTTGTAGATCGCGATGCCGGCCCGGAGGTGTGCGTCCATAGTCCTCGGTATGGGTGGCGGGCCGAAACGCGTTCCGTGTGGCGACGCTGTGGTGATCGCTCGTCCGCTTACTCGGCGGGAGCGTCGGTTCGGTTCTCGAAGTGCGCCTCGAACAGTGCGACGTTTCGCTCGTTGGCCTTCCAGACCGCGTCGAAGATGTCGCCAGCGACCGGGATCGACCCCACGACTGCGTCGATAGCGACGTAAAGTGCCATTTTGGCGAGGGTCTCTCGTGGGACGCCGACGCGGGCGGCCTCGATGATGATGTGCGAGGAGAGCGCCGCACCGACGGCGTCGCCCGAGACCGGGAGGAGCCCGACGATCGGATCGATCCCGACGCGGTAGCCGATCCCGGGGATCGGAATCGCCTCGTCGAGAGCCGTCCCCATCGCCCGGGCGCGCTTCAAGGCCCCGCGTTCGCGGTCCGAGAGTTCGTCGAGATCGGGACCGTCCTCGCTGGTCGAGGCCTCCTCGAACCAGTCCCGAAGCGTGCCGAGAACGTCGGTGGAGGAGTCTTCGGACGCGGCGTCGAACGAGTCGTCCCCGGAGTCGTCGGATGGATCGGTTCCTGACATACAACCAGTGCCGGCCCGCTGACGGATAGGCGTGCTGCCGGCGAGAGCGGGTACCCGTCGCGCCGACGGTCGGATGGCCGTCGAAAGCGGGACGAACCGTCCGTCTTCGATTCGTCATACACTCGCCCGGTGAGCGCGCGGCGGCTGTGGGGGAACTGCTATGGTCACCGGCCGAGAGTCGAAAGCATGGCGCGTGAGCACTTCGAGGACGTCACTGTGGGCGAGACCAGCGAGTTCGGCAGCCGCGACGTAACCCGCGAGGAGATCGTCGAGTTCGCCGGACGATACGACCCCCAGCCGTTTCACACCGATAGGGCGGCGGCCGAGAAGTCCATGTTTGGCGGGCTGATCGCCAGCGGATGGCACACCGCGGCGATGACAATGGAACTGCTCGTTACGAACGTCTTCGAGGGGTCGGGCGCGACGGGTGCGGTCGGGGTCGACGAACTCCGGTGGCCGAACCCGGTGCGACCGGGCGACACGCTCTCGGTTCGGACCGAGGTGCTCGGCACCGAATCGTGGAGCGATCGGCTCGGACTGGTCCGGAGTGAGACGACGACGCAGAACCAGGACGGCGAGAAAGTGATGTCGATGGTCGGGCTCGTGCTGTACGAGCGCCGCGACCCCGAGTGAGCGGGCGTCCGGTGGAACTGACGGTCGTCAACCGGAACGACCCCCGAGGTTACTCGACACCGCCGACACCGCTCGCTGCGTCCGGGAGGTCGTGGGGTTCGGCGGGGAGGTCGAGTTCGCGAAGTGCGGCCGCGAGGTGTTCCTCCTCGGCGTAGTCGGCCCCGTCCTCTTCCCGGATGCGCTGGGCGGTCGCGAGCACCTCGCCCCGGCGGTCGTCGGGAATCTCGTACTTGTCGGTGGCGAGTTCGATCACGAGCCCGTTGTTGTCGCGGGTATAGAGGGAGTGGAACACGCCGCGGTCGAAGACGTTGTAGCCACGGCCGTCGTCGTCGAGTGCGGCCATCACCTCGCCAAAGCGTTCGGGCTCAACCCCGAAGGAGAGGTGATGCACTCCGCCGACGCCGCTGCGCTGGGGCTGGGGGTTCGAATCGCGGTCGTCGCTCACGAAGAACGTCACGATGCGCCCGTCGCCGGTGTCGAAAAACAGGTGCGTCTGGGAGGGATCGTCGAGGTTCGGCTGGCGGAGCACCAGCGACATGCCGAGGAGGTCGCGGTAGAACGCGACTGTGTCCGCTTCGTTGCTGCCCCAGACGGTGACGTGATCGGTGCCGGTGGTGTGAACCGGGCTGTCGGGTGGCTCCGCGGTGATCGGGGGTGAGTCGTCGCTCATCGCGTCGAATTCGGGTGCCGAGATGAATGAATCTGTCCGTGGTGGGGAGACGAGAGGGGTTGCGATCGCCGGATGGACCTTTATAAGAGAGGCGACCAACGGTGATTCCATGAGCGAGCACGATCACGACTACACGCTGACCGTTCGTCCGAACGCCACCCTCCGGGTCGCGTACAGCACTGACGAGGGCACGCTCGAAAAGGCCCTGGTCGCGTTCGAGTACGGCCACGACGGGATCGAAGGGATGAGCGACGCCGGCGAGGGGGTCGTGTGGCGGGGCTACGAGGTCGCGCTCTCACGCAACGGCGAAAACGTGCTCGATCGCGGGAGGCCGTTCGTCGAGTCGGGCGATGTCGAGCGCGGTCTCGAACGCGGCGTCGGCACCGCCACCGAGTACGGCCGGCAGTTGCGCGAGCGCCTCGGGGACCTCCGCGAGCGACGGTCGGAATCGTCGTTCGGGATCGCGGACGTCGACGAGGCGGCCGGAACGCCGCGAACGATCGAGATCCCAGGTCCGCGCGACACCACTGTCGAGATCTCGCTGTCGGGGACGGCGGCGACGTTCGACCTCTACGAGGACGACGCCGGGAGCTGGCGCTGGCGGCTGAATCGCGACGATGAAACGCTCGCGGTCAGCTCGACGGGCTACGAATCGCGCGAGGACGCCGAGGAGTCCATCAGCGCGCTCAAGGCGAACGCGCTCGGCGCGGACATCGAGGACTGAGCGCGCGCTCGGCGTAATTTGTCGCGAGAAACGTCCTGGCGAAGTCCCACGCGAACACCGGAGCGCGCGAAGCGCATGGTTCGAGAGAGCGAAGCTCTCTCGTTACTGAGCGAGACCGAACGTCCCGCGAGGTTCAAAAGAGCCACCGGCTCTTTTGAGGATCACGAAAGGCGCTTAGCGTAGAGCACACTATGGCATGACTGAACTGAGCGTCCTGGCGGAGTCCCACGCGAGCGCAGCGAGCGTGGGGCACGCCAGGGCGTGAGCGAAGCGAACGTCTTGGCGGAGATTCGAACTCGTGAAGACGTTCCGGGCCGCTCACTTCGTTCACTTCCCGGGCTGCGACTTCCCTGCTCAAATCACCGGTCGGAGTTTCTCGCGGCGCGGGCGACTCGCTACGCTCGTCGCGTTATGCCGCGAGAAACGTCCCGGCGGAGATTTGAACTCCGGTCACCGGCTCCGCAGGCCAGTAGGATAGTCCACTACCCAACCAGGACTCATTCCTCTCTACACCAGTTCGGGTTAAACCCGTTACGGTTGCCGCGTCGACGGGCCGCCACAAGACACATGTTTTCGCCCGATGACGTGCCAACATGAACCGACGTGAAGTCCTCGTGGCGACTGCCGCCATCGTGGGGACGGGCTGTCTCGGCGATGGCGGGGGCGAGAACGGCTCCACAGCCGAACCCACCGACGGAGCCGCCACGACGGCCGCGGCGACCGAAACCGATGCCACCGACACGGCTGAGACAACCCTCTCCGCTACCGAAACGGCCACTGCGACCGCCGACTCGACGGCCACCACAACCGCCGAATCGACGGCTACAACGACCGCAGAACCGACGGAAACGACGACCGGCGGCGAGGTCACGGGAACCACGACCGCAGCCCGCACCCAGACGCCGGGCGAAACGACCACGGGTGGAACGCCAACGGATGGAACGACGACCAACGGGACAACGACGAACGGGACAGCGACCAACGGCACGGCGACGGACGGCGCGGCGGCCGACCGGTCGTTCACGGTGCGTGAGACGGGGGGCGAACCGGGCAACGAGGCGAGCGTCGCCATCGAAAACGGCGGCTCGCGGATCGTCGTGACTGGGACGATCACCGGCACGAACGGGTGTCAGACGGCCGTCCTCGATTCGGTGCGCACCGACGCCGGCACGGTTCGAATGGTAGTCGCCACCGAGCGCGCCGCGGACGCCGGCACGATGTGTACGCAGGCGCTCGTCGGGATCAGCTATCGCGCGACCGTCACCGTCGAGAACCAGCCGACATCGGTGACGGTGATCCATCGTGGTCCGGATGGCGAGGAGACGGTCGCCACCGCCGAACCCAGTGGATGAGCCGCGGCCGACCGGATGTTTATCCGTGAAAACGCGGACAACGCCACCGGGAGCGGTGCGTGAGTTCGAAACGGGAATCGCATGACGGCAGCGGGGTGGCTCCGTGACGACAACGCTTAAGCGCGCATCGCTCATGGATTGGCGTAGAACATGGGTGCGATAGCAGAGATCTACGCGGACCTCGACGCCGACGTACCCGAGGAGGAGTTCCGGGGGGCCGTCGAGGAGAAAGTCGAGGAGATGGGAGGGCTCGCCGACGAGGAGACCGCCGCGATGTTGATCGCCCACGAGGTCGCCGACGGGGAGGTCGAGGGCGTCGCGGATGTCGAACCGGGGATGGAGGAGGCGAAGTTCGTCGCGAAAGTCACGAGCGTCGGCGAACTCCGCAGCTTCGAGCGCGACGGCGAGGACGAGGACGGTCAAGTAATCAACGTCGAGGTCGCCGACGAAACGGGACGAATCAGAGTCGCGTTCTGGGACGCACAGGCAGCGGGCGCGGCCGAGGAGCTCGAAACCGGCGCGGTGCTCAGGGTTGCAGGCCGACCGCGCGAGGGGTACAACGGGATCGAGGTCAGCGCGGATCGGGTCGAACCGGCCGACGTCGAGGTCGATGTCGATCTCGACGCCGCCGACACCATCGCGGGGCTCTCGCTCGGCCAGTCCGACATCGATCTCACAGGATTGATCCTCGACACCGACACCGTGAGAACGTTCGATCGCGACGACGGCTCGGAAGGGCGGGTGGCGAACCTCACGCTCGGCGACGAAACCGGGAGAGCACGGGTGACGCTCTGGGACGACCAGGCGAGCCGGGTTGAGGAGCTCACATCCGGCACGACGATCGAACTCACCGACGGCTACGTCCGCGAGCGCAACGGCGACCTCGAACTCCACGTCGGCGACCGCGGCGGGCTCACCGAAGTCGATGCCACAGTGGAATACACGCCCGAGACCACGCCGATCGACGATCTCGAAATCGATACGACGATGGACATCGGCGGCGTCATCAGGTCGACCGACCCCAAACGCACCTTCGACCGCGACGACGGCTCGGAGGGCCAAGTCAAAAACGTCCGCGTCCAGGACGACACCGGCGACATCCGGGTCGCGCTGTGGGGCGAGAAGGCCGACCGTGATCTCGGGCCGGGCGACGAGGTCCAGTTCGCGGATGTCGAGATTCAGGACGGCTGGCAGGACGATCTCGAAGCCTCGGCAGGCTGGCAGACGAGCGTGACGACGTTCGATACTGGTGGGACTCCCTCGGCTGCTGAGGGCGACGACGGCGGCGAGGGCGACGCGACCGGCCTCGGTGCGTTCGCCGGCGACGGTAGCGATGGTGGTGGCAATCCGGATGACGCAACGGGCAGCGGGAACGGGAGCGAAGCCGAACGGGAGGACGTGAGCGAAACAGCGGCCGAAAACGGGGCCGGAAACGACGCGGACGACGGGCCGATCGAGTTCACCGGAACGGTCGTGCAGGCGAGCGATCCGGTGGTGCTCGACAACGGCAGCGAGACGATGCGCGTCGAGACCGCCTCGACGACGCATCTCGGCGAGGAGCTCACCGCCCGCGGACGGATGGCCGAGGGCACGCTCGACGCCGACGAGGTGTTCTGAGAGGGACTGTTGTGACTGTTTGCCGGTAATCGCCGACCCCATGCCGGCGACAGACCGAAATAACTCACAACAGTCCCCATGACACGCCACGGAAACCCTTAAGACCGGAACCGTCCGCGTATGCGCTATGAGCGTCGAGCTCCCGTTCGCGCCGGTCGATGCCGTGATCCGTCGCCATGCCGGCTCGTTGCGGGTGAGCAGTGAGGCCACCGAGGAGCTCGCCGAACGCATCCAGGAGCGCGGCGCGCGCCTCGCGGCCGATGCCGCCCGGCGCGCGACCGACGACGACCGCAAAACGCTCCAAACTGTGGATTTCGATACCGACGCCGTCGATTCCGCGGAGATCGAACTCCCGATCGCGCCGGTCGATCGCATCGCTCGCCTCGATATCGACGACCGCTACCGGGTCGCTCGCGACGCCCGGGTCGCACTCGCCGGCCGGCTCGAACGCTACGCCGGCCGGGTCGCGGCGGCCGCCGCGGTGCTCGCGCGCCACGCCGGCCGGCGCACGATCACGGTTGCCGATGTCGAGACGTACTTCGAACTCGCGCCGCACTATCCAGACGAATGAGATTTGGCTACTCTGCGGCATGTCTCGAACACGATCCCGGCCCGCGCCACCCTGAGAGCCCGGATCGGCTCCGCGCCATCCGCCGGGCGCTCGCGAAACGCCACGGCGTCGAGTACGTCGAGGCCGACCCGATCGACGAGTCCGCTGCGCGGGCGGCCCACGATCCCGAGTACGTCCAGGAGTTCCGGGAGTTCTGCGCGTCGGGCGGCGGCCAGTGGGACCCCGACACCGTCGCGGTCGAGGCGACGTGGGACGCCGCGCTCACGAGTGCGGGTCAAGCGGTGTGGGCTGCCGAGGCTGCCCTCGACGGGGCGAGCGGGCGCGAGACGCCGTTCGCTCTCGGGCGGCCGCCGGGTCACCACGCGGTCGCCGACGACGCGATGGGCTTTTGTTTCCTCAACAACGCCGCCATCGCGGCCGAGGCGGTCATCGACGCGGGGAGTGCAGAGCGGGTCGCCATCGTCGACTGGGATGTCCACCACGGTAACGGCACCCAGGACATCTTCGAGGCCCGCGGCGACGTGTTCTACGCCTCGATCCACGAGCGCGGCCTCTACCCCGGGACCGGTGAGGCGGGCGAGATCGGGACGGGCGACGGCGAGGGGACGACCGCGAACCTCGCCTTTCCCTCCGGGGCGGGCGATCCGGCGTACGTCGCCGCGATCGACGAGGTGTTCGCCCCGCTACTCGACGAGTTCGATCCCGATCTCCTGCTGGTGAGTGCGGGCTTCGACGCCCACGAGCACGACCCGATCTCACGGATGAGCGTCTCGACCGAGGGGTACGGCGTGCTCGCTGCCCGATTGCGTGATATCGCGGCCCGCTCCGACGCGGGCTTTGGGTTCGTGCTGGAGGGGGGCTACGGTCTCGAAACCCTCTCGGAGAGTATCACGACGGTGAACGAGGTTTTCGGGGGGTACGATCCGGTCGAACCCGAAGGGTCGGTCGACGATCGAGCACGAGCGGTCCTCGACGAGGTCCGGGCGGCTCACGGCCTCGGCGAGACGTAACGCGCCAGTTCTGCACCGAACTCGTCGGCCAGATGGGCCGTTTCGTCGCCCACGAGCACCGTGTAGTCGGTCGCGAGCGCGCGCTTGATGTCCGCGCCGAGCGCCACGTCGAACAGCGCGTCGCTTTCGAGGAATTTCTGTGGAGTGGTGAACGTCCGCTCGCGCTCGACGACGTATCGTCCGCCGTCGATGAACGGGCCGTAGCAGTCGGTGTCGGCGTACTTCTCGTGGAAGGCGGTCGCGTGCTCGCGCGCGCTCACCGGCGGTCCCTCGTGGCGCTCGATTCTGGGTCGTTCGGCGACCGCGAGTTCGACGAACAGCACCGCAGAGGTGTCGGCGAACGCGACCGAGCGGAGTGAGTCGAACCCGCGCCGATCGAGCGCATCGGCCACTCCCCGCCGAGAGCGTTCGAGCTGGGGGTAGAGCTGATCGGCAACGAGGTCGGGTGCGTCGAACCGCACGGCGACCGGGATCGTGCCACGGCGGTCGATCTCGGTCCGGACATCGGTGGTCGAGAGCGGTGTCGGCGAGGCAAAATCGAACGCGGCGTCGCGCGGGTCGGTGAGGAGGTCGCGGGCGTAGTGCTGGAACCGGGCGAGATTGGTGGTCGAGAGCACCGCCGCGACGTTGCGCCCGGGATCGGTGGGATCGATCACCACGAGCGGGTCATCGAACCCCTCGCTCCGCGGGTCGCCGTGGCCCGCAGGATCGAACCGTATTGGGGGATGCCAGTCGGCGGCCGCCTCGATCAGCGGGCGGAACCCGCCGTGTTCGAGCGTGAGGAGCTCGACGAGGTAGCCCGAAAACCCTCGTGTGCGGAGGTCGCTGCCGTAGACGCCGACCGCCGAGAGGAACCGTTTGGCGAGCCTGACGTCGGCGGCGAGCGCCGCGTCGAGCCGCGCGTCGAGATAGCGGGTATGGAAGGGCGTGCGATCGACCGCCGACCGGACATCGCTCGCGCGCTCGACCCGGAAGCAGGGCACGAGATCGACCACGAAACCGTCGAACTCGCCGGTGACGTAGGGGTGTTCGGCGTACTCCTCGCGGCCGTCGGGGAGCACCCGATGGCCGATCGCGAGCCCGTGGCGTTCGAGCTCCTCTCGGGGGAGATCGGACGGGAACCGCACGAACAGATCGATATCGCGGTCGCCGGGCAGCCACGTGCCGCGAGCGGTGGAGCCGACATGGACGACGTCCGCTTCGACTGGGCGGTCCGCGACCGCGCGCTCGGTCGCGTCGGTGAGTCGATCGACGGCCTCGTCGAGGCGGGCGCGCTCCTCGGCGTCGGGGGTGACGCGATCGCGGACCCGCGTGAGAACTGCGTCGAGGGCGTCGTCAGTCATATCGAGGCTACTCCGCCGCCGGGCGAAAACGTGTCGGTCGAAAGCGAAACGGCTATGAACGAACTCGCGTTAGGAGGGATCAGAGCCGCCGTAGCTCAGTTGGTAGAGCACCTGGTTGTTACCCAGGTTGTCCCAGGTTCGAGCCCTGGCGGCGGCGTACTTCTGTCGGCGACACAAAACGAGGAGCGTCAGCTCCGAGTGTCGTCGCCGACGAATACGCGACCCGACAGAGGTCGCGCTCGAAAGTCCCACCGGCTGAACGAAGTGAGGCCGATCGTCTTTCGGCGTTTGAGCCCTGGCGGCGTCAGTTCTTTTTGCGGTTTTGGCGATGTATGTTCTGGCAAATGTCATGGCTTGTAGAGCCGCACGACGGCATTTACTGTACGCGGCGACCGACAGCAGCGATTTTATGTCGGGCCCCGTTGAGTTCGGTTACAGGGGATTGCGGGCCCTTAGCTCAGTGGTAAGAGCGCTCGGCTCATAACCGAGTGGTCGTTGGTTCGAATCCGACAGGGCCCAGTCGAATCGCGCCGCGACAGCGGCGCGTGTGAGATGCCACCCGAGGATTCGAATCAGGGAGTGGAGCGAACGAAGTGAGCGAAACGACCGTGGTTCGAATCCGACAGGGCCCCATTTTCGCGCCGCGAGCAAAGGAAGAGCGGACGGCGGAGGATGTGTTGTTCGTCTCGACCCACTACATGTCGGGCCACGCGCGCGCTGCCCGGGACGAGTCGGTGATGTCACGAATCCACCGCGTAGCGACCGCCTTCTTCAGGAACTTCGCGGCCGGCCCGCCGAAGGTGTTGATCGGGACGTTCACGACGTCGTGGGCGACCGCCTTCTCGCCGACCGACACCAGCGTCCCCTTGTCCTCGTGGGTCCACGACGTGAGCGGCTGGCCGTGGAGCGCGCGCGCGACGTTCTCGCCGGCGACTTCGGCGGCCTGCCACGCGGCCTGGGCGGTCGGCGGACACGGACCCTCCGGCTGGTCGACGATCGCCGAGTCGCCCAGCGCGAACACTCGGTCGTCGCTCGTCTCGAAAGTTGCCTCTGCGTTGACGCGGTTGTGCTCGTTGTCAAGGTCGGTACCTTCCATTGCCTCTCGGCCCGTGATCCCGCCGGCCCAGACGAACACGTCGTGTTCGAGCGTTTCGTCCGACTCGAAGTGGATCACGTCTTCGTCGGCCTCGGTGATCGGGTCGTCGGTCGAAATCTCGATATCACGTTCCTCGATCCGCTTTCTGAGCGCGCCCTGGAGTTCGGGATCGTTGCCCGGGAAGATCTCTTCGAGCGCTTCGACGAGCGTGATTTCGATCGGGGCGTGATGCATGTCACGGAACTCCGCGATCTCGCCGGCGGTCTGAATGCCCGACAGCCCCGCGCCACCGACGACGACCTGTGCCGGGTCCTCGGGGGTGGCGTCGCGGGCGGCTTCCTTTACCTCGTCGTGGATTTCGAGCGCGTCGTCGAGGCTTTTGAGCGTGAACGAGTGCTCTTCGAGCCCATCGATGCCGTAGTACGCCGTCTGTGAGCCAAGCGTGACCAGTGCGTAGTCGTAGTCGACCGTCGAGCCGTCGTCGAGGGTGATCTCGCGTTCGTCGCAGTCGAGGTCGGTGACTTCGCCCTCGATGAAGCGCGTCTGCGGGGATTTGATGTCCTCGACCGGGATCGTGACGTTCTGGCGGACGCTCGGGTCCCGGATGCACCGATGGGCCTCGTGGAGCACGAGATGGTAGTCGTGATCGGAGAGCCAGATGAGGTCGGCCTCGTCGTCGAGGCTGTCTTCGAGGCTCTTGATCGCACCAGCACCGGCGTAGCCAGCACCGAGAACGACAACGGTTTCGGTCATGTCCGCCCTGCGCGGTCAGTCGTTACAAAGGCTTTGAAACCGGAGCGAGAGTCCAACGGCGACCGAGCGGTTGTTCGAGATAGCCCGATAGCATGATCCGGATGCTGGCGGAGGGTTTTAACCATCGTGGCGTCCATCGGTGGGCATGGTCTCGCGGCTCGTGTTGGGGTGTGGATCGGTCGGGCGCATCCTGGTCGACACGCTCGGCGATCGGCCCGGCGGCGTCACGGTGCTTTGCACCGACGAGCACCGCGTCGAGACGCTGCGAAGCGATCGGGTCGCGGCGCGTCGGGCCGACCCGACCGATCCCGCTGTCCTCGCTGATCTCGACAAACCGGTCGACATGGTCGTCGTGGCGAGCGACGACCCCGCAACCAACGAAGCCGCCGCGACGGCCGCAAGCGAGGCGTACCCGGCGGCGTTCGTGCTGGCATACACCGGCGAGGAGCCGACCGACGACTGCCGGTTCGCGATCGAGTCGATCGCCGACCGCACGATCACGTCGGCGGCGACCGCGGCGACCCAACTCCTCGAACGTATCGGCGAGGAGAGCATGCGCCCGCGACGGCTCTGGCGGGTACTTCGGACGATCGACGGCCCGCTCGCGATCGTGACTCACGACAACCCCGATCCCGACGCGATCGCGAGCGGGCTCGCGCTCCGCCGGATCGCTGCAGCGGCCGGCTGTGACGCCGAGGTCTGCTATTTCGGCGCGATCACCCACCAGCAGAACCGCGCGATGGTCAACCTCCTCGATGTCGACATGCGCGAGCTCGCGCCCGACGATATCGAGGAGTACGGCGGGATCGCGCTGGTCGATCACTCCCGGCCAGGGGTCAACGACCAGCTCCCCGAGGACACTCCCGTCGACGTGCTGATCGACCACCATCCGCCGCGCGCGCCGGTCGAGGCGCGGTTCGTCGACCTCCGGAGCGACGTCGGCGCGACCAGCACCCTGCTGGTGGACTATCTCGGTCAGCTCGGCATCGAAATCGACAGTACGGTGGCGACCGCGCTGCTGTACGGCATCCGGGTCGACACCAAGGATTTCCGGCGCGAGGTGTCGACCGTGGATTTCGACGCCGCCGCGTTTCTCCTGCCCCATGTCGACGAGGATACCTTGGACCAGGTCGAGACACCGAGCATGAGCGCCGAGACACTCGAAACG